>Ga0187782_10000017_pt1 | contig 91125 bp, 98 predicted proteins | sample 0715_SJ02_MP15_2_FD_132454 | JGI IMG/M metagenome (GOLD analysis project Ga0187782, IMG submission 132454) | Tropical peat soil microbial communities from peatlands in Department of Meta, Colombia - 0715_SJ02_MP15_20_MG | ecosystem: Environmental > Terrestrial > Soil > Wetlands > Peat | place... | reverse complement strand
GTGGCTCCTGCGTTGACTGCCGACGTTTCTATGAGGGCCGCTGCCGTGCTTGCGGATACTGATCCCGAAACCAGGTATGGCATTGTTGCGACGAAGCTGCTCCCGAGAGTAGGTTCGTACGGCTCGTTGGCTTCGATCTGCACAGCGGTAGCCAGGTTGCTGTAGAAGGTGTTCAGAATAGCCGATGGAAAGCCCGACTGTTCGACGGTGGCAATGTCCGAGTACCTGGGCGGCGCAAGGCTGTCAAGTTTCCAGTAGTTCAGGTCCTCCTGTGAGCTCGTAGCGTACGCCACGAAAGACAATGCCAGAGGGAGGTTCTTGGTGCCGTTGTATATGCCGAGTCCGATGCCACCTAGGACTGCGGTTCCCCCTATTTCTTTCGGCGCTATTGCCCAGCCGGTCCCGTATGCTCCGTTGGTGTCGTTAAGGTAACCCATCGGGTAGGAGAAGGATATCAGTATTGGACTGGTTCCGTTCACCTGGAAGTAGTTGACCGAATCGCCAAAGGTCCCGCTGAAGGGAGCTTCGGTGTCCTTCACAAGCTGAGCCATGTCAGACAACAGGGGGATATATGCAGAACTGTTCATCAGTAACTGGCCCGTGCTGCTGTAGAGAACCCCGTAGGTCGGGTTTACTGGTCCATATAGCGATGTGTCGGACAACCTCGTGCCCGCTACTAGTTGGGAAAACGTCTGTAGCATGTCGTCATCGTCGGGGTCAGCGTTGAAGAGGATGCCGTACTTGCTGCCGTGGGCGCCGGTAAAGAAGTTGGCTATGTTCACCAGTTGCGTGGCGTTAATGGTTGAGGCGCCGGGGTTCGGCAACGGATAGCCATACTCAGACATGAACTGTTGCTGGTTGGTGGAATTCGTAAAGTACGATGGCTGATAGAACATCAGCATCGCATCGGCCTGTATCGGGAGCCCAAGAAGGTTGCCACTGATATTATATGCCGCGTAGGTCGTTGGGATAATGTCCGAGAAGTTGTAGGTCGATGGGAAGTATGCGGTGTTGGTCATGTAGCTCTGGAGAGGTACAAGCCATTGGTCGAAGGGGGCCAATTGACCCGCGTTGGAGAAGTACACCACGTCATATATGTCCTGGTGGGCAGAGAAGGCTGTCACATAGTCGGTGTCTACGGCAGGGTACGCTACGTCGGCTATGTTAATGGTCGTTCCTGGGTGCGAGGCTTCGTAATTCGCGGCTACCTGCTTCAGGGCCGCGTCATCGTAACCTGGCTCAACCGCTATGGTTATGGAGCCTGACGTCGCTGAAGAGGTCGTATTTGTCGTTGTCGTCGTTGTGAAAGTCGTTGAAGTTGTTGTCGTTGTGGTAGTCGTTGAAGTTGTTGTCGTTGTGGTTGCGTAGTAGATTCCGATGGCTGCTATGACTATGACGACTATTATAATGACTGCTAGGACTGCTGTCGTTATTCCTTTTTTCGGCCTGCTTATCATCGCTCTTGGCCGCCTGCGCGCCTTATTTAGCCTGTAAGATGCTCCAAGACTTGATGCCATCCGTAGCTAGGGATTCGAACCTAAAGTTCAATGCGCAGCCCCCCCGCATTCTGGTTCCGCACTGAACCTTTGGTTTAGATTGCGGGCTGCAATCATGGGGTCACCAAGATCCGGATAGTTGCTGAACAAACCCTCGTTGCAGGGGTTCGGGGACGAAACACATGATCCTATGCGTATCTGAACCCAATCCAATTTCGATTATTAATCATAAAGGGCCAAAATCTCGACAGAGTCTGGCTAGAGGCAGCTCTTGTTTCCTATTGATCTTTCAGCTTCGCCAGGAACCTCTCCCATTCTTCTTCGTCTGAGACCTCATCCTTGAGTAGATCCTCGAATATCTCATGTGTCACAATGTCCGTGCTCCTGTACTTCTCTGTCATCTTGCTGTAGAATCGGATTGCGCAAGCCTCTGCTTCTACAACGTCCTTGATGACCTGTCTCAGGTCCGTCCTGTCGGACGGCGGCTGTTTGTAGCCGCACCCGCACTTCTCCTAGAGCTGAGATGGATGCATGACGAGCTCTCCTCCTAGCTGCAGTATTCTTTCTCCCAACTTCTCGGCATGTCCGAGCTCGTCCATCGTTTGCTTCTCAAGGATGATTCTAAGCGTGTCTGCATCAATCCCCTCAATCCACTTGACTGCGAGCCAATACTGGTAGTGTGCCAGCCATTCGTCCGAGTAGGCCTTGGTCAGGTCTGCGACGACTTCAATTACATTAGCTTTGACGATTTCTCTAGCCTGCTTCCGCATCTAGACTTTCTTACTTCGCCATGTGATTATGAACCCGAGGCCGCCGAGAACCGCGCCCAATGCTGCAAGCATGACCAGTCCTCCGATTGGGTTTACTAGCTGACCAAGATATGTGACGTGGATCTGATAATCAGTGTACCCTAGGCCTCCTGCAGAGACAGCTGCTCCAGACCAACCTGCTAGGTACCCTCCCCAGATCATCAGGAGCATACTCCCCGCTACTCCTACGTTCATGAAGAGGATGTGTCCCCAGGCGAAATAGTTCGCCAATCCCCTGTACACTTTGCCCAGACTCCCCTCGATGTAGGAGTATATTGTTGCGGTGACTGCGCTCCCGACCACGCCCACGACTAGGAAGGAGACGTAGCCCGTGAACATCCAAGTCCCGCCCCCGCCGCTTGCTATCACCTTCGATGGGGCATAGTACCAACTGATGTTGAAGTACGTCCATGGTTCTACGATGATTATGGTCACGACGACGGCGATGAGTCCCTGGATGATTGAAGCCCAAATGAACCTCGAAGTCCATTTGCCTTGACTCTGCTGCAATACTGCTCCCCTTAAGGGGGGCCAAGAGAAATTACTTAAAGTCGAGACCTAACGGATAAGGGGAATTCAATTGGTCAAACAGGATTCATTGTGTGCTTGTCATCACCCCACAGAATCTCGTTTGACCATGCGGTAATGTTCCAGTTGTACTAATCCTCGATATTAGGGACTACGCTTATCTCAATCAGAACGCTCTTAAGGCTAGGCCACTTTGACGCTTAAGAGGATTGCAATTAGTCGTCTTGTGGCGGTCGGTGTTCTTATTGTTGTGATAGTCATTGCGGCGGGTGCGTACTACTTTCTCTCGACACCGTCGTCAGTAAGCACAAGCACAACAAGTTCAACCTCTCAGACGTCGGCGGCATCTACAACACCAACAATCACCGCGTCTTCATCCTCCTCGAGCCTTACCTCCATCGCCTCGAGCGCTACGTCGAGCTCGACATCGACCACTACACCGACCTCAACTGCGACCACCACACCAACTTCCACATCGACCACTACGACCACCAGTGTCACGACTTCAACGGCAGCGTGCCTCACGACTTCTCCCTCTAACAGTACGGAGGAACAGGAGCTGGTCGGCTGGTTCGGCAACTACTCGTCGCTGGCAATCACCTTCCAAGGCACGAAGAACAACAAGACAGTCGACCTTGACTTCAGCTACACCGTAGCCTACCAGGGCCCACCGACGTACAAGGTGAACATTAACGTCGATCTCAACGGCAAGGCCCACCCGTATACACTCTGGGATTTCAGTAACGGGACCGTGCTTGCTCTCCTTGCTCCGAACGGGGTGAACTCGACCGGCTCGGCCGCCAGCAACACCGTCCTTGGTTACTTCTATGACCTCGAGGCCCTGGACACGCTGGCGCTACAGAGCACCAATCCAGCGTACTTCCACTCAACCGGAACCTCCACTGTGACGATCGGAACGAATTCGTTCATGGCGACAAACTACGTCGCGAACACGACTCCGGAAACGGTCCAGGGATGCGACGGCTCGGGGTCCGGCACCGTGAGCAACTACAGCGTGAGCCTGGGGACGCCGAGTGGTTCGAGCTTTGAGCTGGTTGCCTCCGCGACCTTTGTGGGCTCGATTATAGACGCATCGGGCACCACGACATTCGACTACACATATCAGACCACGGCGTTCACGCTCGCATGAGCCTTACAACAGTAGGACCTTGCCCACGCATGGCATGTTTCGAGGATAATTGAGCCCCGAAAATGCGGCAGCTGCCCTGGAATGATTTACCCCGGGCCAATACAGAGGCTCTGCTCCCGCCTAATCGTCACTAGACTGCAGCGTCGTCCGATGGGTTCAACATCGAATCTATGACTTCGAGATGATCTTCGGCCATCTCCTTCCGGGGCAAGGCATTGACATCGTAAAAGTCGCCTAGAACAAAGGGTTCCTTCGGTCGAATCAAGCCTTCCCCGCCGAACCACGCTTGGAACAGTACGACGATGTCCCAGTGCGCACCAGCATATGATAACAGCTTCAAGAATTCAGGATCCCCCAGACCCTCGGGACTACCCAGCTGCTCCCGCATGATTCTTCGAGCTGCGGCGCGAGGCTGTTCACCATATGACAGAATTGAGGCTGGTAGTAGCAGCTTCCCTCTCCTAAAGCTGAGCGGATGCCGATCACCAGCCCGGAGTAGCAGGATGGAAGTATCGCCTTCTTTGCCGCTTCCTGGCGCCATCTTCTTCCTGACTACCACAAACGAAGAGATGTGAAGGCTTTCCGGGGAGATTTCTCTTCTCGGGGGGAGCGTCCAGCGAGGGAAGTCCTGCTCTGAACGGTCAGAGGGCAACGGCCTGGCCAAGTGCAATCACCCTCTAAAAAGACTCTCGTCCTGCAATCTCCCAGCGACCCTCGGAAGTAGACTTGGCTTGACCAAAGTAGGTCGATTGCAGACTGAAACAAAATCTCGGCCTTCAGCGAGGACTAGTTACGACTGGGGTCAGGTGGTAGTACAATTGTCGGGAAGCGCCCCAACGAGCTGGAACCCTTCAAGGAAATCACGTTCATAGTGAATCTGGGCGCCCACATGGAGCTGGTTACATGACATGGCATAGGTGAAATTTCCATTTGGCGTTGCGATGGTGCCGGAGAAATTAGTCAGATTTCCGCTGCGGGCTACGGTGCTCACGCTCAGGATGGTGCCTTCTCCTCCCGAAGAGGTAGCTACATCGGCTCCAAGTACCACCACGGCTGCGAACGCTATGAGGTATACAACGAGCAAGGGCCAAAGCTCTTTGGCTTTGAGCAACTCCTTCGCATCGCTCATCTCAGCTCACGACCGACGTAGAAAATCCATGATACTAACCTTTCTATTAATCCCTTGGCCTGATACATCGGTTCGTAGTGGGCGAAAAAAGCGGTTGCCCTATTGATTGTTCCTCGCATAACAGCGGTTCACGACGATAACTTCTTCTTGGCGTTACGAGAGAAGAAGTTGGTGTCGCGCCTTGCAGTCCCGCGGCGAATTATCCGCTTCTGACGATGTATTCTCCACTCTCGGCATCCCTAAGATATATCGCCCGCCAGGGACATGATTCAGCCGCTCGCCGGAGTCTCTCGAGGTCTACCAATTTCTCGTCTGCATCAGCTATTCCGAGGGGTTCACCTCCGATTTCTTGCCTCTCCAGGGAGAAGTGCTCTGGAGCGAGAACGGCGCAGAACCCCGTCCCGAGGCAGAGATCTTCGACGATTCCTGCTTTCAGCTTTTTGCCTTCGAGGGTCGTTATTTCTACCTCGCCCCTCTTCTGAAGGTTTGCCTTTCTTATGTCCGGGTTGCGGGTTATCGTATCGGACACGCTTTCGCCTGGCCTCTTTGCCTTCAAGAGCATCCCGTATGCTTTGTCAGAGAGCTCGACATTCTGCGGCATGTTGGCGTCACATGACGACAGATTCGCTATATATTCTTGTAAGATACCATGACGATTCCTGTGGCTTTGAATTCCAGGGTCGGAACATTTTGGACTCGCACCTGGTCGGTGAAGTTTCACCGATTACATTGGAAGCGGCCCTAGTGCTCGTCCAGATTCCTATGGCTTTTGGCCTTCCATCAGTTCGCCAACTCGTTTGATCAATTCGTCCGGATTCTTTGCACGGAAAAGAAACCTGTGCTTTTGCCCCCCTGCAACAATGACCAATACAGTCCAGTCCCAAGGGCCCTTTTCAATCGAGGCGCTCGTTATGACCTTCAACGGTATATCGGCAACGAGGATGTTCTTCCTGCTGAAAATCCCAACCTTGCGTTCGAAAAACAACCGCGTTTTCGTCAAGTAAAGGGTGCCTGTGTATTTTTCGTCGTAGTTCATTTCGCCTGACCAAACCGGCACCTCGTCTGGATGGTGTGTCGACATTATGGTTGTCCCGGGCATTCTCCTCCAATTCTTTCTCTATTTAATGACGAACGTCACAACGACGGTGGTGAGTCCGTTAAGTGGCAGAATCCCAGACGTGCCCCTAAGTCAACTTGCCCTGTCTCGGCTCCAAGGTCCAACGGAGCCTTACCTTTGGTAGGATTTGGCAATTACTCCAAGCGGCGTCCTTGCCGAGGACCGAGTAGAAATGCTGGGGCGGTGGCATAACTTACTCAGCAACCTCTTGGGAACTAGTCAGGTGCTGAACGTGAAACATAAGCCGGATCTTCAAGTGTACCATCCTAGCACGACTGGTCCTCTATTCTCAATCATGGCAATCGTCTATGCCCTTATTAGCCAAATTTGGCCTGAACAGAGGCGTGAGAGCCTCTCTCGCCTTCCTGTTACTTTCTGTCGTGGGTGTAGGCGAGGCATTCTACCACGCCTGGCAGGAGAAAGCGTTCACGACGAACCTGTCCTACGTAAGTTTCTCGAGCTACGCCTCCCTTATGGGGATTCCCTACTGGGTATTCGGTGTAGTCTGGTTTCCGCTTCTCCTGCTGCTGGCACTCTGGAGCACCCATTTTGGTCGAACCAACCTGTCGCGGAAGTGGCTTATTCTGCTGACCGTTGGTAACCTCTTCACCGGGTACCTCTGGTACCTCGATTTGATTGTCATCAATGCCGTGACACCCACTTATGTGGGGCTCTATCTTACAAACTATGCTCTGACCGGGGTCGTTGCTGTCCAGAATTGGTCCCACAGAGAGATGCGAGAGTTCGCTGCAGGGACTATTCTCGGTATCGTCATAGGAGCTTTCTTCGGTGCTTTCGGAGCGGCGGTATTGGGCCTTGCCGGTGGCGTGTTCGGCGCCGTAGGCGGGTACACATCGAAAACGTAACTGCGACAGAATGCTCTTAGAGCAGGTATATTCCGGCGATGACTAGGACTAATACGAAACAGCACCCCGCTATCAGAGGGGCTCTGCCGATATTACCTTGCTCTGAAACCGACCTCTCGACATATGAGATCATGGCAACTGCGACAAGATCCACTGCGAGAAATAACGCGAATGTGGTTTCGCCCCCAGACCCTACGGCGTTCGCCGACCACAGCACGAACACGGAGACCGCGGCGACGATGAGGAGCAGAGAAACGATTCTGACCGCCATCCGCTCGATAACTACAACGTTCCCTTCGGATGAAGTCTGCCTGGCAGTCACTCCTTCCACCCTATCTCGAAGGCGCGAACCCTGCGCCTTATTGAACCGCTCCCTAGGTCGAGCCGATAGAGGAAGTACAAGGTCCCCAGGACCGTGAGCGAAAGACACACCAGCGACAGCATAAGGAAAGGCAGGACCGCGGTCCCACCGAGGACGAGGCTGACCATTTGGTTGATAGATTCCCCTATGAAGAAGGCCCCCGCAGCCAGGAGTACAACGAAGGTGCACGAGGTCCACATAGCAGCTGACTTTGGCGCGAGTTCCGGGGCCGAAGACGACGCCGCGGCGGAAGGAACGCCTTGGCTACCCCTGCCCTTCGCGAACGCCCTCAGCCCCCCAAATACAGCCTTGTAGGCGACAACAGATCCAAGGGTCACTACAAGCGCGGTCCCTCCCAGCACAAGGAGAGCCGCTTCATCAGGTATCGCCCTTCCAGGGGTGAGGAATCCCCACACGGCCAAGACCGCCACTTCCGCGACGAAGATTCCGCCGAGAGTAACGTACACCATCCTGTCCCGGATATTCCTTGTCTTACCTCTGTCGATAAAAGGCAACAGCACCAGTGCGATGAATATCAGGGTCACAACCGCAAGGGCAACGGGTAGGCCAGCCTCCTCGAAGGCAGATATCTTCAATATTTGATAGATCCAGAGGAAGTACCAGTCAGGTTGGGCAACGGACTGGCCGGCCAGCGCCGCCGAGTACTCCTGAGGGAGGCTCAATGGGAAGATCACAGATATGAGGATAATCGCTGCTCCGAAGAGAGCCGCCAACTCAACCAGGTAGAAGGAGACATCGGGGAAGATCGGGATGAGCTTCCTCTTCTTTGCGGGGAGGGACTCGACGCCCGTGGTGGGCTCGGACACCCCGTGCGATTCTAGCATGTACATCTTCACAACCAAGAGGACAAGAAGGACCGCGGGGAGGATGAATACGTGCAGGTCGTAGAAACGCAGGAGTTCCCCAGCGTCGGTGCCCGATCCCACAACCAAGAAGGTCAGAGACGACGCAATGGGCTGGGGCAGCGCGCCTATCATACCGATCCCTACGTCCGTGGCTGATTTCGAAACAATGGTCCAGGGGAGAAGATACCCTGTGAACCCGAAGCCAAGGGTGACAAAGCCCATCACCATTCCTACGACCCACATCAGCTCCCTCGGCTTCTTGTGGACCGAGACAAAATATCCACGCATCATGTGCATGAATGCGAGCATGATCATGGCATAGGCGGTGTACAGGTGGACGGTCTCGAGGAAGGTCCCGTAGCTGACATTCTGGAAGATGTACTGGGTGGTTGCGTAGGCCTGGGTGGGGCTGGGGACGTAGTACAGCAGCAATATTCCTCCGGTGACACCCTGAATTACGAATGCGACCGTTGCAAGCGCCCCAAGCCAGTAAAAGGGGTTGATAGAGTATTGGGGCGCGGGGCGCAGTAGCTGATAGGACAGCCCGAGTCTCGAATCAAACCAGCTAAGGGTCCTTGCAACCAAGCTTGTTTTCTCATCCTCGGCTCTTCCCTCCTGCTGGGGACTTGTGCCCGTTGCCTCCACCCCCCTAGCTTACCAATGTGCCGCCCTGCAGGTCGTTCAGAACGTCGCTGCTCCCCGTGTCATGGCCGAAGATTGTAGGGGGGCCCATCCCCACCGCGAATATATCTCCAGTGGAACTATCAAATTCCAGGGTGACCTGTGGAAGCGGCCTTGGGGCGGGAGGTGAAAGGACGTTCGCCCCGTTCACGAAGTCGTAGATGCTCCCGTGGCAGCAGCAGTAACCGACGGGACCGGACGCTGTGTAGCCGCTGTTGCAAATGGGAGAACTGCCGGCCGGAACAAAACCGACGATGCACCCCAGGTGCTGGCATATGGTGCTGAACGCGACTATGTCTCCGTCGGGTCCAACTCCCCCTTCCGCTTTCACTCCGAGCTTGGCCAGAACGTTTGGAGTTTCTTCGAGTGGGTAGTTGAAAATGACGGTCTTGCCCCCGGCCAGGTCGTTTATGTTTCCGATTAGCACCCGGGGGAACGGTGAGGCTGTCGTCAGAGTGGAGCTCTGCGAAGTGGCGCTGGTCGTGCTTGTGCCTCCGGAGGCAACGGTCACTGTCTGGGTTACCGTCTCGGTCGACGGGGGAGGGGGGCCGGGTTCGGGCGAAAGAGGGCTGAAAAGGGACTGGGCAATTGAGGCTATGCCTCCTATGGCGAGGACCATCCCGGCTACAAGGGAGATTTTTAGGAAACGCCTTCGCCGATCATCGGGGGTACCCGACGACCTCCCAGGCGGAGTACCTCGCTGCGTCTTTTCGCTTTCCTCGTCGTGGGAGGAGGCCATTACTTTCTAGAAACCTCATCGCTGGGCGTGGAATCAGAATCTGACGTCGTCGGCGGAAACACACAGGCGATCGCGGAGCCCACCAGCGCCATCGGAAGAACGTAAGGGAAAATTGCACCGCCAGACTGGCCCTGCTGGCCCGACCCGGTGATGAGGAATGTGAAATGGAACGAAGGCATAAGCGCCGGGTGGTCCTGAGGCGAGAGCATGGGGAAGTCGTATTCGATTGGGATCTTATTGTAAGGAGTGCTATTGCCCCACCATACTGAAGGATAGACATCTATTGTCTGTATACCTGGGGCGCCCGTAATGGTCAGATAGAAAGTGACGTTGCCTCCGCTGTTAAACCCGCATCCAAATCCAATGTAGGAGTTATCGTAGTCTAGAGCGGCTATATTGGTGTTGAACGTCCACCCCACTCCCAACAAGGTTATCGCCACGACCGACCCCGCGGGGCCTTGTGTAGCGTTGATTGAGGCTGTCCTCTGAATGAAGACTGTTCCGTTGGAATTTGGGGTTAGGTTGCCCGCAGAGATGTAGTGAAACCCTCCGAGATCCGCGGGAACATTCATGTTGAAGGAGAAGGACCCGCTAGAATCGGTGGTCACGTTCTGCAGAGGTTCAGTGACCAATTTGAACCCCTTTATGTTGCTGCCCTTCCTCGTAGACCACGAGAGTGCCTCCTGCGTGTTAGCAGGGAAGCCCGCTCCATTCACCGTAACGCTCTGTCCGACGCTGGCGATATCTGGAGAAACAGAAATCCTCGGCCCTGTTGTCGCATTATTTTGCGGTACGTAAACTGCCGGTCGAACAACAGTTGCCTGCGGAGTGTAGCTGGCTTGGGCCGTTGACGAAGAAGGTGTGGAGGCAAAATACGCTGCAAATCCGGCAATGGCAATTGCTATGATGATCATGATAACTGCCAGACTCCTTGCGAGCTTTTTACGCCTCTCTGGTTCGAATTTAGCGACGGAGACAAAGAGCCCTCCAGCTCCTACAATCGCAGCAAGGGCAGCCAGTGTCCCGATGGTTGTTGAGCTTGAAAGACCGAGACCCCCAGAGGACTGCCCAGATGTTATGTTGAACATTGAAGTGAAAACCAGGGTGGGGTAGGGACTTTGTTGCGGATTTAGGTAGCCTGGGCCAGGATATGCTCCGTAGGCTTCGACCAAGTGGGATCCTGTAGTCCCGGATGCGTAGAACGTGAAATTCGCCGTCCCCCTTGTCGAGATGCCGCTGTAATATCCGACCATCGTGTTATCCCAATACAAGAAGTAGCAGAAGGTATACAGCCCAGTACCCAACCCAGTAGAAGTAACCACAATCGGTGTGCCATCAGGCCCATTGGAGGGTGAAATGGTGAAGGACGTATCGAGTGTGAAATAGGCTTTCCCTGGCAACGTGGTACCATTGGAGGTGAAAGCTTGCAAAGTGTAGTAACTCCCGTAGTCTTGTGGGACGGCCAGACTGGCGGAAAAAGAACCAAGGGCATTGGTTACCACCGCGACGAGAGGCCTCTCCCAGGGCGGCGCGTTGAGCCCGACGACCTGTGAGGGGTTTCCCGAAACCACATAACTCGCATTTACCGTGTCCCACTTTATCACCAGATTTGTGTTAGGAGGATAACCCTGCCCGCTTATTGAGATCGTGCTCCCTGCGATTCCGGCTGTCGGCGACACCGTCATCGACGGCGCAGACTGTGCGTTGACGAAACTCACTGCGGGAGTTAGACACAGCAGTGCCAGGCAGATCGCAATGAGCCTCCAAGGGAGCTTCATTGGTTTCGAGGGACTCTGATGATGTAACCTATGAGCAATCCGAGTATCAGGAGAATGACAAGAGCGGCATAGACGGCCGTCGGAATCGATTGAACTGTTTGGACGACGCTCTGTGTGGTGGTCTGAACGATGCTCTGAGTGGTAGTCTGAGTCAGGGTCGAGGAAGTTGTCGCCGTGGCTGGAGCGAGGTTGGCTATCGCGAAACCTGCATTCACAGGGGATGCACTGTCCTTTGAGCTGACTGCCACTTCGAAGGTGGCCCCTGCAGGGAGAGTTGGTAGGGAATTCGATTCGAACTGGCCAGTCCATGTCTTGTTGCTGTAGGTCATCAGAACTGTCCCAATTAGAGCACCGGGGCTCTTAGTTCCTCCGAAGGTTCCTGATGTCATGTTATAGAAACCCCATCCAACCTGGGCTGTTACGGAGCCGCCCCGCGTTGGAGTCAGAGGGCCCGCGAATCCTGGTGTGGGCTCCGCATTTGCGGGATAGGTGATGTCAGCCACGATCGTTACTCCTTCTCCGTTTGAGATGCTTGCCAGCCCCTGGCCCGTGGATGTATTCAGTAGTGTGATGCTGGTACTGAGTTCAGCCGGTGTTATCACAAACGGGCTTCCGGTGTACTTGTAAGTTCCGGTGTTTCCCAACCCATCACTCGCGTTAACCTCCGGGCTCCAAGCACCGACGTACGTATAATTCCAGTTCGGACTTACAGCATTGTCAAACAAATGGGCATAGCCGTCCCAAGGTGCGTTCTCCACTTGCCCGCTGGGCGTGGTGAAGTTGATTGATGCGCCCTTGGTGTTGTTTGTCATCGGGGCGTCGTTAGAGGCGTAGTGGGCATAGAATCTCGGAATAAACTGTTCTCCTCTGGTCACCCCCTGCACGAAGGTACATGTCCCAGCCACAACCATGTCCATAGTCACAATGAGTTTGTTTGTAGTGTAGAATGAAGTTGTGGCAACGGCTGTGTTCCCGTTGAGAAGGAAAACGTTGTAGGTTCCAACCTGATTGACCACTGTGTCGAAACCCGCACTCGATGACCCGAATGTTGCGTTCACTGCTTGACCCGCCGCAGAGAAAGTGAAGTTGAGAGCCGTTACCGCTCCACTCGGCTCCTGAACTTTAACAGTGTATGTCCCGGCAACTGGTGCATTGATTGTGATTGTTGTATTCATGCCGAGATTAATGAAACCCGGCGTTGCCTGGACGTACTGCGTTTGAGAGGAAGCGGGAGGGACTACAGCGACGGTCATAAACGCAATAATCGCTACAATAAGCAAACCCGTTAGGGTGACACGGTGAAAAGCCACCCTAATTCTCGGGCCAACAGCCGATTTAAGCGCTTCGGACGATTCTCAGAGTTGAGAATCACCCGGCCGGTCCCATCCTTGCAATGTTTGAGAACAACATGTAGGCAAGTTATAGTTTCAGCCATCCCCCTGCAACATTAGCGTATTGTTTTTCGTTCCTCCTTAAATCGAGCCCGCAACATTAGTGGCCATAAGGTAGGTGATCCGCTGCGAAAGAAACAATCGCGGGCTATGACTCCGTCAAGGAATTCGATGGCAGGAGATACACTGGAATGAGAGTTGGCGGTAACCATAGCTGGCTTTACGAGCGCGGAGAGTGGGAAGAGACAAAAGTCACTCCTGACAAATGGCAATTTACCTACGTTGTGAAAAAACGAAGGAAATGGGATGCCCCCGATGGCTCAGGAGCCCCCACCGGGACTGAATACCACTGGTACATACTTGCTCATCAGAAAGTAAGAAAACTCAACGCAAATGAATACACTACTTCAATGATGGGCGTGAAATACAAGCTGGCTCATCGGCGAGCTGGCAATGTACAATGGAGCGCGAGTGAGATGGCTCAGCTCAGACAATTGATTGCTATACTTGAAGAGAATATCGCTCAGTTGAAGCACGAGGCGGGGGCGGAAGGGAGATTGACGCACTACGATGTGGGTCCTTCCGCACCGACAAATCTGCGACGCAGAGAGACGACGGGCGGACGCAGGGTGCCTGCGAACAGTTTGGCCCCTAGTATGCTAAGCCAGCTGTCGCTTGAGACGTATGTTTCTCAGACAGGAGCACCTGGTGTAACCATTGGCGTCTCGCCCTCGGTAGATTCGAGTTCGTCGTCTTCCTCGAAGAGCGAGTTCTTCCCGAAGAACAACAGGTAGCTGATCACCGCAAAGTCAATCAAGATGGCCGCGTGCATGATGGTGCAGTATACGCAGATCGCATGGAGAAGGAAGAACTCGACGAATATCAGGTAGGGGACCAGGGCAACCCCGAGGAACCGCCAGACGAAGAGGAGATTTACAGTAAGCTTTGCCGCTCGATCCGAGGCAAACGCAATGACGAACACCATGCTGACGTTAACTAAGAAGTATACCAGGGCAGCAAGCTCCAGTGGAACGCCGAACACCACGCTGTATGAACTTGACAAGACCTCCCCGCAGTCGAGGTGGATATAGTAGCCGAAGATATCGTAAGTTCCTGTAGGGCAGAGAGGGAGTTGCTGCTTCAGCGTGTAGAAGATAATCAGTACCGTGGCGGATGCCCAGATGCCCACCGCGGACATCACAAGCAAAATGAAGAGCTTGAGTTTGGAGATTCTCATTAGGAGCTCCTCCCAAAGGTCACGTTGCCTTCGACTAAATCAGCATTCTTCTGTGGAGGCAAAGCGAGGACCTATCCAATCCGCTTGGCAGTTGGCATCGGGGTGATGGCCGAGACGAGGTACGTGGACGGGGTGGAGGGAACGGCGGTTAGCCCGGCAAATGTGGGGCCGGAGATAGAAGAGGTTGAGGTGGAGATTGGCGACGCACTGCAGACGGCCGCAGGATTACCCTGGGTAATCTCGCAGATCAATCCTGTTATCAGGTTGGCGGCCTCTCTAATCTGCAGGCCGACGCTGTCCGAAGTCGATATGTCGGTGAGAATAGCTGTCCAGTTCTGGCCCTGGATAATATCAGGGAATGGCAACAGCGAAGACCTGACGACGTACGTGTTTCCGAAATCGAGGAATGGGAAACCGTTTCCGAAATCCGACCACACGGCGGAGTAATTGGCCGGGACGGTCTGCAGCGGTGCAGAGGATCTGTCCTCGTCCTCGAAACCCCTGAAAGCGATGTAACTGCTCGTGTAGGAACTCCCAACGAATGTGAACGTGGCGAGGTCGTACTCGTCGGCCGCAGATGTCATGTAGTGGAGGTCGGTAAAGTTGCCGAAGCGTTCCAATGCCATGATGATAGCCCAACGCTCGATTCCGCAATACATGCAGTACTCGGCGCCCACGTAGACGAACACAGGCTTGCCATTTGAAACAAACGGCGACCCACCGTAGTTGTCGACCTGTGACTGCATGGTGGTAGTCGCGGCTGGACCGTAGGGCTGGTCGCTCACTGTTTGTAGGGACGCCATGTCCTGGGTCGAGACCAGCACTCCGTCGTACTTGTCGAGCGTACTACCCCCGCTGCCCGTCGAAACGAAGTAGATTCCCACTCCGATCGATATGGCAATAATGACTACGGTGACGATAATCGTGATCCTCCGCATCCGCTGCCGCCTTTTCTGACGCGCGCGCAATCTGAACGCCGCCTTTGGCGCCCCAAGACCCCTGTTTAAGTGACTCGGACTTGCTCTGAGGCAAGCCTTTTAGTCGAATCACGCACCTGCGCTCCGCTTTGCTATCCCCTGAATTCCAGGCTAGGGAATATCAGAAGCGTATTTCCGAGGTGGCCGCGTCGACGAACACCCTGGTCGTTCTTCCAACTGGTCTTGGGAAGACTGTGATTGCCATAATGGTCGCGGCACAGATTCTTGAGAAGTCCCCGGGGTCGAAGGTAATGGTACTTGCTCCGACGAGGCCGCTGGTCCTTCAGCACCTGAGGGCCTTCGGCGCCGAACTCAAACTCCCGTCGGGATCCATGGTCGCCCTGACGGGGACTGTGGACCCTGGAGAGAGGGAGCTCCTCTGGATGAAATCGAGTGTGATTTTCGCCACCCCCCAGACGGTGTACAACGACGTTCGCCACGGCCGTATCTCACTGCAGGATGTGGTGCTGGCCGTGTTTGACGAGGCGCATAGAAGCGTAAAGGACTATACGTACACCAGACTAGCCACTGTCTACCGGGAGACTGCCCTGAAACCGAGAATAATGGGCCTGACTGCCTCCCCCGGCGCCTCGAAGGAGAAGGTCAACGAGATCAAACGGAACCTGTTCATAGAAGCTGTTGAGGCGAGGACCGAAGAAAGCGATGACGTCAAAGGGTATGTGGAGAAGACGAACATTGAAGCAATCAAGGTGCGGGTGCCCGACGAATACTATGAGACAACTCTGAGACTGAGAGAACTTTACAACGACAAGGTGAAGAAGCTCCTGAGCGCCGGCTTCCTCAGGAGCAACAGGGTTTCGAAGAAGGCCCTCCTCGAGGCAAGGATTGCAATCTCAGCGAGGCTGAAGGCCGCCCAGGCGAATGGAGGGCAGAAGGGGTACATATTCGGGTCAATAATCAACCAGGCCCAAGCGGTGGCAGTCCTACACGCGATTGAGATGGTAGAGACCCAGGGGGCGCCTCCTCTCCTTAGGTATCTGCAGAAGATGCGCGACAGGCCAGAGAAAGGGAAGGCAATCTCGTCCCTTGTCCGTGACCCGAAGTGGCTCAAGGTGGGGGAGGAGGCCGCCAAGATCTCCTCAATCCCTCACCCCAAGGTATCCGTGATGCTTGACGTTGTGATGCATCAGCTTTCGAAGAAGCAGGACTCGAAGGTCATAGTCTTCACTCAGTACAGGGACACAATCGAAGATATCGTGCGGGCACTTGAGAAGGAAGGCATCAGCGCAAGGCGCTTCGTTGGGCAGTCGGACAGGGAGGGGAGCATGGGTATGGACCAGCAGCTCCAGACACAGACCCTCGACCTTTTCCGAAAAGGTGAGTTCAAGGTCCTCGTGAGCAGCAGCATAGGCGAGGAAGGACTTCATGTTCCCGACGTGGATCTTGTAGTCTTCTACGAAGCCGTCCCGTCAGAAATCAGGTACATACAGAGACGCGGAAGAACGGGGCGCACCACCGAGGGGAGGGTCGTGATCCTGCTCGCAGAAGGGACGGTAGACGAAGCATACTACTATACAACACTCCGGAAGGAAAACAGGATGAAGGAGCTTGTGAAGGAGACGAACAGGGTGCAGAAGAAGCGCCTGAGAAATCCAACGCTTATGGACTTCGTGGGCGGCTAGGCCCTGCTTCCCACCACTGAGACCTTGATCAGGTTCGTCGTTCCTTTCATCCCTGGTGTCCCAGAGGTAACCACTATGCGCTCTCCTTTCTTCGCGAGTCCGAGCTCCTCGGCGGCTGCATCCGCACGTTCGAAAAGCCAATCAATCGTCTTTGCCTTTCTCGAGAGTATGGGGGTAACTCCCCAGTATAGCTTCATCTCTCGCGCAACACGGGCGTCTGTGCATATGGCCACAATCGGCTGCCGAGGATGATACATGGAAACTCGGCGGGCTGTGGACCCGGTCTTGGTTGGTGCGACGATGGCTTTGGCTCCAACGTAGTCGGCGAGCCCGCAGGCCGCCCGAGCGATGGCTGATGCCGTGTCGTTAGTCTCCCCTTCCGCGTGCGCGGAGACGTAGGACTGAAGGGATCTTTCGGTGGAGCGCGCAATCCTGCCCAGCATTCTGACGGCTTCCACCGGATACTTTCCTACGGTTGTCTCCTCTGAGAGCATCACTGCATCTGTGCCGTCAAGAATTGCAGTCGACACGTCGGTCACCTCTGCCCTGGTCGGTACGGGGGAATTCACCATGCTCAGGAGCATCTGGGTGGCGACTATGACCGGCTTCCCCGAACCATTGCACCTCCGGATTATCTCTTTCTGAATCGCGGGAACAGTCTCGATGGGTACCTCAATTCCCAGATCCCCTCTGGCCACCATCGCCCCGTCGGATTCGTCGAGGATCCCCTGAAGGTTCTGGACCGCCTCCTTCCTCTCTATCTTTGCTATGAGCTTAGGCCCGTCTGGAGGTACGAGTTTCCTCACCGCCCGAACGTCGGAGGGAGTCCGGACGAAGGACATGGCTACATAGTCGACCCCCAGGCGGAGGCCAAGTCTGAGATGCTCGACGTCCTTCTCGGTAGGATAGTCTATCTTCAGCTTCACGCCGGGGGCGTTCACTCCCTTCCCTGAGCTGAGGACACCTCCCGCCAGGACGGCACATCGAACTCCCGCTGTAACCAGTTCTTCAACTCTCAGGCGGATGATACCGTCGGCGAGGTACAGGGTGTCCCCCTTCCCTACCGACGTAAGGAGGTCGGGATTTCCAACAGGGATTAGAGAGGCGTTCCCTTCGACGCCAGGGGACGTAAGGACCACTTGAGACCCACTTCGTAGGTCAACGGCCCCACCGGCTATCCTCCCGACCCGTATCTTGGGCCCCGGAAGGTCCTGAAGTATCGCGATGGTCCTATTCCCCCGCTTTGCCTCCCGCCTGATGGTTCCAATCTCCTGAAGGTGGCTCGCTCTGTCGCCGTGCGAGAAGTTTATTCTGAAGACGTCTGCCAGTTGGACCAGTCTTCGGACTATATGGGGCGGGCTGCTTGCGGGACCGATGGTGCAGACGATCTTTGTCTTTCTCAACTGCCCAAGACTCCCCCGCAGGTACACGATAAAGCTAGAGCCGACCCCCCGAGTTCGGTCAATGCGGCGCTCTGGACAGTAGGCCTTATAGCCCCGTCAAATCTGGCCATTATAGTTACCCGATCGGGTAGGTTGTGAATCAGATGGCACCTTCACTTGAAGCGATAAACTTGACAAAGAGGTTTGGGGACTTCACCGCTGTCAGCGAGCTTAACCTGAAGATCCAGGGGACGAAATGCGTAGGTTTCTTGGGGCCAAACGGGGCGGGAAAGACGACCACAATGAAGATGTTCACGGACCTCATCACTGCAACGAGTGGGAGCGCCCTTGTAAACGGGGTAGACATAAGCAAGGACAAGAAGGCGGCACTGGCATCGTGCACCACACTCATCGAGACTCCGGAGATCTATCCCGCGCTCACGCCGAAGGAAGCGCTGACGATGCTCTGCGAGATAAGGGGAGTCACGGCGGAAGAGAGGAACAAGAGAATCGACGAGGCTCTGGCAATGGTGAAAATGCAGGAATGGGAAAACAAGAAGGTAGGGAGCTTCTCGAAGGGAATGAAACAGCGCGTAAACGTCGCATCTACCCTCCTCAGTGACCCCCAGGTCGTAATACTGGACGAACCCTCCACTGGTTTGGACCCGAGGGGGATGAGCGAGGTGAGGGACATAGTGAGGTCTTTGGGGGACAGGCTGGTGTTCATGAGTTCCCACTTGCTGGCGGAGGTTACCGAAGTCTGCCAGGAGGTGGCGCTCATCGACCATGGCAAACTGCTTGTGTACGACACCATTGACAATGTGACAGCGAAGTTTGCGGGGGGGACGGGCGAGGTCCATGTCGGCTTCGCAGGCCCAATCGCCTTGGAGACGGGAGCGGCGATATCCAAGATCGAAGGGGTGGTTTCATTCTCCAGGTTGAATGAAAGGACAATCGAAGTCAAGTTCAACTCGGGTGTGATCACTCAATCGAAACTATTCGAAGCGATTGCTGGCCTTAAGGCGGGCGCCCAGACCTTTGAACCGACAACAGGGCTCGAGGACGCCTACCTGAGCCTCATCAAGGAGACCCTGTAGAGATGACTGAGAACCAGTTGACCCACGCGAGGGTAACCACCCTCACGCAAATAGGGACCGTCACGAAGTACAATTTTCTGAACTACTTCAGATCACGCAGATTCTACGTCATGTTTGCCATAATCGCCATTATTTCGGGGCTGGTCACAGGACTCGTCGCTTACTTCCAGCCGGCCAGCTTCCTAGACTTCGGGGCACTCGGATTCTATGGTGCTGGTTGGGGGAGCTTCGCCTCTTTCGTAATCGTCCTGTCCGCAGCCTTCTTCGGGGGAGACGCCATCTCGGGCGAGTTCCAGAACAGGACGGGTTATTTCCTCGTTCCCAATCCCGTCAGGAGGTCAGCCATCTACGTAGGGAAGTACCTGGCTGCACTTGCAGCCTCCACGATCATTCTCGGAATTTTCGCGCTTGTTATGATAGCTAACGGCTTGTACTACTTTCCTGGCCCACTCCCCTGGGAGTTTGTACAGTCGATCATGTTTTCGTGGGTCTACCTCATCGCAGCGCTTTCCTTGACTTTCGCCTTCAGCTCGCTCTTCAAGAGCAGTTCCATTTCAATCTTGATGAGCGTAATCCTGCTCTTGTTCGTCTTTAACGTGGTAGACGAAGTCGCAGTAATCGTGGCAAACGTTGAGCCATGGTTCTCTATCACCTACGGGGCCGGAATTGTATCAGATATCCTCACGGTCCCTTATCCAGATCATTACAACCCCAACACTCTCGGCACTGGGACCGGTCCCGGGGCAAGGATCAGGATTCCTGCGTATCATGCAGGCGTTGCCGAGGGGTTGGCGATACTCGCAATATATTTTGTCGTGATGGCCCTTGTAGGCCTCTGGCTGTTCCAGCGGAAGGAATTCACTTCGTAGTGGGCCCTGGCCTTGTGTACGATGGCATCCACGGGCTCTCTATCCCCGTCGGAGCAGCCGATGTAGTCCGAACCAAACCAATAATACCCGCCGCTGATCGGCAAATCCTGGCTTGAAGACGAGCATCTCGCCTATGTGGTTAACCTATTTTATGATGCAGTGGGACGAGGTCAAACAAGAAACCTCTGATCAGAAATGCACCCTCTGTGGGAAGGCAATGATGAAGACGGAAGCCATCATTGATGAAAAGGGTCGGAAGTACGAAGGATTCGTCTGTCACTTTGACAAACAGGTTACATGGGTGAAGGTGGGCTAGGGCGTCGCAGGCTCCTTCGGCCTGAACCCCTCGCCGTATTGGAAACCTCTGTTCATGTTCTTCGCCCACTTCTTCTCGAACACTTCATCCATGTTCGCATTGGGTTTTATCAGCCTTGACGCATCCAGGACATAAAATATGACGTCGACGAGCTCTTCTATCGTTTCTTCTGCTGGCTTCCCCTTCTTCCAGGAGTCGCCAGCCTCCCCGAGCTCGATGAAGGCGAAAAGGAGTTTGTTCGCAATCTCATCCGGCGAATTTCCGAATCCCTTTGCAATCACTAGCTCCTCCACCTTCCTTTTGGCTTCTTCCAGAGATGGCACGGAGGCACGCATCCGAAGTGGGCCTAAGAAGTTTTGTGCTTAGGGGCGTAGACTGTCCTGTAATAGAGGCACGATGCGGTGAGGGTGCAAGACCAGCAATGTGGACCTATGGGCTTGCATGTCGTCTGTCCGAACCTAACAAATAGGTCATTTAGTTCTAGCCAGTATCGCTTGGGGACTGTTTTCACAAGCGCAGCCTCGGTCTCTTCGGGCTTCTTTGTCTTCACGAGGCCAAGCCTGTTCGAGATTCTGTGAACATGCGTGTCCACGGGAATGGCGGGCTTGTTGAAGGCGTACACGAGGACGCAGTTGGCCGTCTTCCGCCCAACGGAGTGGAGCTTGAGGAGGTCCTCTTCGTTGTCGGGCACTTTCCCTCCGTATTCGTCAATCAGTTGCTTCGAGACCTTCATGATGTTCCTAGCTTTCATGTTGTAGAACCCGGAAGGCCTGATAAGCCTGCGGACGATACTCGGGTTGGCGTTCGCAAGGTCAGCGGGTGTCTTAAAGACTGAAAACAGGTTTTCAGTTGCCTCGGCCGTGTTTTCATCCCTCGTCCTGTGCGATAGGATTGTGCTTATGAGAATCCGGAATGGGTCTGTTCCCTCGGCAGCCTGGAGCTCGGCGAGGACAGTCGCCCGTTTGTCCGTGGAGCCGTAGACCATCCGCTGGATTTCCCTGAGCACAACTGGGAGGCTTAGGCGCCTTCTATGATCCAGGGTTCCTTTTTGTACCAATTCGCAATCTCCTCGCATGATTTCGGTAAGTCGTACTGCGGGGCATACCCCAGCTCCTTCCAGCTGGGCTGAGGGTCAATTCGAATGGATGCCTTCATCTGCTCCGAGGCGTACTTTGGGAACGACGAACCTGAAAACACCCCTTGCCTCTTGAATTCCACAGTGCGTCCAACGGCTACAGCGACCCCACGGACAACTTCCTCAGGCGTCGAGTCAAATGATTTGATGAGATAATGGCTCCCCGTGGAGGATTGCCCCAAAGCCGACCGGTACATCGCCTGCGCTATATCGCGGGGGTGGGAGAAGGACATGAGCCCTCCCGCTGGGATCATAACCTTTCCAGCCTCCATCATTCGCAGCAGCGGGACGATGAGAGACTCGTCCCGCGATCCAATGGCCTTGGCCGACCTTATGATTGTCACCCTAGGCTGAGAGTTCCTCTTGCAGAACTCCTGAAGGAGCCTCTCTGCTTCCGCCTTCGACTTCTGATATTCATTGGCAGGCTTTAAGGGATCCTCTGACGAGACGTGGCTAGCCCTGAATCCGTAAACGTCAAGGGTGCTGAGATGGACAAAAGTCTTGGCTCCTGCTTCCGCTGCGACCTCAAGCAGGTTGAGGAGGCCCTCTGTGTTGGCCTGGAGGAAACCGCTGTCCGAGTCTGGCATGGGCGAAGCCATGTTGTAGACCACGTCAACCCCCTCCATCGCTTCATGCAGGCTGTGTCGGTGTGACAGGTCTGCTTCAATCCCTTGGACACCGCTGGCGTCCATTATCTTGAGGTGCGAGCCCTTCCTGAATACCCCCTTCGACATCTCCCCCTGCTGGAAGAGATACTCCACCAAGTGACCACCTACGAATCCGGTGGCGCCGACCAGTAGGTTCATCCTTGCTCAACCCCCCTCGCCAAGGTGGACATGGTGGTGGTGTTCCTCCTTCGGAGGTCTGGCCTCGAACTCCCCCCGGACCAGCCGAAGTTGCATATCCTCCTCGAACTTGGCAAAATCACCAGTCAGCGACCGAATTCGCTCCCTGGCAGCATTCGAGAACTGAGGAGAAAAGTTCTGGCCCCCGAACCTGCCGTAGGCCACTCCTGAGAAACGTACCTTCGCGCCTTTGAGCTCGACGTATCCCCGTATCAGGTTAGCCACTTCACCCTCGCTGACGTAGTCTACAACTATGGCGTACGATGGGAGACTCAAAGCTTGTGGTACCCCATCGGGAGGTGCTTTAAGCCAGTTTCCGATGTGGAGGCACCTTCAGTTCAGTTGGGTATCACATCTGGAAGTCGGGGGGCCTGTAGCGAGCCTGGACCATCTCTTTCAGGGAGGTCACGAGGGCGAAGCTAGAATTCACGATGTCTGTCTGGGTGAGGATGCCCACCAGGTTCCCTTCTTCTATGACAGGGAGCTTCTTGACTCCTGCGTCTGCCATTGTCTTGGCAGCGACTTCGATGCGCTCGTCCGGGGGGACTTTAACGAGCTTCCTCCTGGCGATGGTAACAGGAGTTGTGCGGGGGTCTAACCCCTTCGCTACGAGCCGCGAGACGTCACCTTCAGTTAACATGCCCGTCGGTTTGTTTCCCTTGACGATTACCAAGGCGCCAATCTTCCACCTGGCCATAACCTTGGCCGCCTCTGAAATGGTCGACTCCTCCCCGATTGTCCGCACGTGCCTCGTCATCACGTCCTTTACGTATATCATAGAATCATCTCGCAACTAGCACCGGACAGTGGGCGTGGTTAACTAGACCGGATGAGACGCTTCCAAGGACAAGCTTCTTGAATCCGGTCATTCCCCTCGTTCCAGTTACTATAAGGTCGGCCTTTTTATTCACGGCGAATTCCACGAGCGCCTCGACAACCGAAGGTGCCTCTATCAGCTCCCCCTTCGCCTCGACCTTGTCCTGAGCAGCGAGTCGCAATCCCTTCGAGAGCACCTCTTTGGCTGCAGCCTTCTTGGCGTCTTCAAGCATTTTGTAGTCAGGGATAGGCATTCCCGACGTCGCGCTGTAACCAATTGAAGGGGAAGAGAACACGTGGACGACTGTAAGCTCTGATTCGAACTTCAGGGCGAGTGAGCATGCAAGTCCGATGGCCTTTTGCGAATCCTTAGAGCCATCGAAGGCGACGAGTATTCTGCCGAAACCGGCTTCGATTGCCATGGCTGTCCGCATCCAAGACACTCTAGTTGCTATTTAATGCGGATTTCCCTTTCCCATCGATGAGAACCGTAGTGGCGGAGGCCAAAGGCTCTCCAAGAGCACTGCGGATTTTTCCGGCGCGGCCTAAGGCGTGAGGGCTCGCTCAGACGGACAAACGCGACAAGTGAAGGGGCGAGCCACAACGCGCCTCCTCCCTAATACTGATTATCAGAAGCGATAATCGTCCCCGGGCGTTATAAGCTCGGCACGTAAGGCAGAGTCCATGGAAAATGCAAGCGGAACCACCCATGGCAAGTGGGCCGGACGATTCATCTGGGCCGCTGTCATACAAGGACTCATTGCAGTCGTAGCCACCATCCTCATTGTCGAACCATGGACTGATCTCGGGATCAAAGCTTACTTATCACCTGCGATGGTCATCGCAAGCAACGGAGCGGGGACGTGGATGTTCACAGGTTACATCTCGTACCTAGTTGTAGGCGTAGTCGGGACTGCGGTAACTGCACTATTCTACTTCTACCTTGAGGACATCCAAGGCAAAGTGTACAAGGGATTCTCGAACCTGCTCGCGTGGGGGCACCTGCTCTTGATGAACGTAGGCGTGGCGGGATCCATGCTCATCATGATCTACCAGGGCTACCTGGCCGGCGCTGCCGCGTTACCTGTCGCAGAGGGCGGCCTAGGATATAGCGCAGGGCAGATCCACGTCAATATCCTTGCTTGGACGGTCAACCCAATCGGTGCGTTCATCCTCCTCGCGTGCGTCGGTGCAATCCTGGGTGGGCTCGGGTACTTTCTGAGAAGCGCGTCCAAATAGGACACGCTTCGTCCCTGTTTTTCTGTCAAAGCGAAACGGAATAGACTCAAATAAGCTGATTCCACCTTTTCCTGCGTTTGGAAATCACCGATCAGTCTCGCGTCCAGGCACTGGTCGAGGGGCTTGCAGATGAGTACTCGAGGAAAATCCTCCTGTCTGCCATTCCCAAATCGAAATCGGTCGAAGACATGAGCCGGGAGAACGACATCCCCCTGAGTACCTGCTACAGGAGGGTCCACGAGCTCCTCGACAGCCAGATACTTGTTGTCGAGAAGATAATTGTCACCCCCGATGGCAAGAAGTACGAGCTGCTTAGGAGCGCCTACAAGGCGGTCAACGTCAGCTTTGATGGGGGTGTCATGAAGGTCGACGCCCTGGTCAATGAGGACGTGGCCGAGAAGCTAAGACGCCTGTGGATGACCATGAGGGAGGCGAAGTAATTGCCATCGCTGAGAATCGAATCTAACCTAGAAAGAACAAAGGGGGTGACATTCTAAATGGATCCAATCTATCTAGATATTGCGCAGACCCTAATCCTCGTTTTCGGAGGTGTGGTCGTGTACTATGCATCCAGAGCCTACGGGAGGACCAAGAGCCAGGCGATGCTTCTGTTGGCGGTAGGGTTCGCGTGTGTTGCCATTGGCGCAGTGGCGGCTGGAGTAATCTACAACGCGAACACCTCTGACCTCAGTACCCCGATAACGGTTCAGGCATACAGCCAGGCCATCGGATTCCTCGTCATCGTCTTCTCCCTAGCGAAAGCGAAGAGCTGACGGAACTAGGAGAGCTACTTGCTCTCCCAATCCAAGAGAAGGTACTTGCCCTTTGTGAGGTTTGGGAAGAGAGGGATCTTTTCGTGGCTTGAGCGAATTAGGCGAAACACCCTTGAATGTAACGCTTGAAGGGTGGGTCGGAGACCATGCCGCCAACCGGCAGTCCCAGGTACTGGAGAAGGCGCGTTGAGCGAATCTCCCGCCAGGAGCTACGAGAGGCTCAGAAGAAGAGACTCAAGTACGTTCTGGGCTATGTGTACAAGCAGAGTCCTTTTTACAGGCGGATATACAAAGCGAGTAAAGTTCACCCTTCTGACTTTGTCGATATCCGTGACATGAGGAAGTTTCCGTTCACCACGAAGGACGATCTGAGACAGTACTCCTACCCCTACGGAGGCGACTTCCTCTGTGTCCCGATGCACAAGCTAATCGGTTGGCACATGACAAGCGGAACGACTGGCCGGCCCACGGTCGGTCCATACACCTACAAGGACCACCAGACCTGGATGGATGTAATGGCTAGGACGCTTGTTACGGCAGGTGTCCGGCCGGGAGACATCCTCCTGAACATCTATGGTTACGGCCTCTTCACCGGCGGTCTTGGCTTTCACCAGAGTTGCCACCTCGTAGGTGCCGCGGTGGTTCCATGGAGCGTCGGGAGGACAGAGCCTATGGTGCAGGCCATCAGAGACTTCAAACCCACCGTGATGACGGGTACCCCCTCCTACCAGCTGTACGTTCTAGAAACGCTTCGGAAGAATGGAGTTGATCCGGTCGAAGGTTCAATCAGGGTGACAATCCCCGGGGCAGAGGTGTGGAACGAGGAGATGAGGCAGCGAATAGAGAGAGGATACGGGTTGAAGGCGAAGGGAGGGGGCGCGAGGAACGTCTACGGCGCGACGGAGCTTCTTGGGCCGGGGAGCGGGCAGGAGTGCGAGCAAGAGAACGGGTTCCACTTCTGGACAGACCAGTTCTTCCTAGAGGTTCTCGACCCAGAAACCAACGAGCCGGTCGAAGCTGGGGAAGAAGGGGAGATGGTGGTGACGACCATGACCAAGGAAGCGATGCCCCTGATAAGGTACAGGATGAGGGACCTCACAATCCTAGACGACGGAGATTGCGCATGCGGGAGGAACGCTTTCCCGCGATGCAAGTGGATTACAGGCAGGGTGGATGACGTCATACACTACAGGGGGACGAAGATATGGCCGGGCGCGATTCAGCAGACCATGTTCAAGTTCCCCGAGGTGAACGACTATCTCGTAGAAGTGGACAGGAGCGGTAACAAGGGGTTCCGCATAACCGTGGAGATCGCAACTGCTCGCGACACGCCTGTCCTCCGAGAGAGGATAGAGAAGGAAATGGGACGAACACTAATCTTCATCTCGCCGAAGGTGTCGTTCGTCAGAGAAGGTAGCCTTCCGAGGTACGAAGGGAAATCGAAGCGGATTCTGATAGAGTAGGAACGTGAAACTGGCCACCACGAGCTAGCGATGGTACGATTCTTGATACAACCTGGAACAGCTGCTTGAACCGGCTGCGTCCGAAACGCTTCGGGAGAACCCATTTAATACCAGCAAATTGAAGTTGTAAAATATGGCAACGCCAGCACAAGCCGAGGAAGCAAAGATAGACGTCCACTGGAAAGAGGAGCCGCTAGTACCGCCACCCGCTAGTTTCGTAAAGCAGGCTAACGCACCCGATAAGAGCATCTACACCAGATTCTCTGAAGAGAATTTTCCACAGTGCTTCGACGAGTACGCAGATATGCTATCCTGGGACAAACGCTGGCAAACCACGCTGGACACCAGCAACCCCCCCTTCTGGAAATGGTTCGTCGGTGGCAAGCTGAACGCCTCCTACAACTGCGTAGACAGGCACCTGGCCAAGCAAGGGGATAAGGCTGCCATCGTTTTCGTTCCAGAACCCGAGGACGAAGAACACAGATGGATAACATACAAGGAATTGTACGCGAAGGTCAATGAATTCGCACTGGTACTGAAGGAGTTTGCCGGACTGAAGAAGGGGGACAGAGTGACATACCATCTGCCAATGGTAGCCGAACTCCCCATTTCGATGCTTGCCTGCGCGAGGCTCGGAGTAATCCATAACGAGGTCTTCGGGGGATTCAGCGCCAAAGCGTGTGCCGACAGGGTGGTGGACTCGAAGAGCCACGTCCTGATAACCTGTGACGGCTATTATCGCAACGGCCAGCTCATTGACAAGAAGAAGGATGCCGACGGCGCCGTCGAGGAGGCGGCAAAGTCGGGAGCTAATGTCGACAAGGTCCTCGTGTGGAGGCGCCACCCGGGCAAGTATGTTTCTTCAGTCCCAATGGTCGAAGGGAGGGACTACTTCGTTGACGAGCTGGTCAAGAAGTATGCAGGGAAGACAGTCGAACCCGTCTCCATGGACTCCGAGGACACTCTCTTCCTAATGTATACCAGCGGATCCACGGGAAAGCCCAAGGGAGTGCAACACAGGACGGGAGGTTACCTCGCGTACGTCACAGGGACGGCGAAGTACGTCCTGGACATTCACCCTGATGACATGTACTGGTGCCTCGCCGACATCGGTTGGATTACAGGGCATTCGTACATAGTGTACGGGCCGCTATCCCTGGGTACTACCACCGTGATCTACGAAGGAGTGCCCACTTACCCAGACGCCGCAAGATGCTGGCGGATTGCAGAGAAGCTGAAGGTCAACATATTCCACACCGCCCCGACCACCATCAGGATGCTGAGGAAGGCGGCCCCGGATGCGCCTGCCAAGTACAACTACCACTTCAAGAGCATGACAACGGTGGGCGAGCCCATCGAGCCAGAGTCCTGGAAATTCTACTACGAAGCCATAGGGAAGGGGGAGGCGGTCATCACCGACACCTGGTGGCAGACCGAAACCGGCGGATTTCTGTGCAGCACAGTCCCCGCGGCAATCCCGATGAAGCCAGGGAGCGCGGGACCGGGAGTCCCAGGAATCTACCCCGTCATCTATGACGACGAAGGGAACGAGGTCAAGGCCGGGGAAGGATCAGCCGGGAACATTTGCATAAGAAACCCGTGGCCAGGAATAATGCAGACCATCTGGGGGGACCCGGACAGGTTCGTCAAGAACTACTATGAAAGATACTGCAAGGACAAGAGCAGCAAGGACTGGAGGGATTGGCCGTATCTCTCCGGGGACGGCGCCGTAGAGAGTGCCGACGGGTACTTCAGGATCCTGGGAAGAATAGACGACGTCATCAAGGTAGCCGGTCACAGGCTGGGCACAAAGGAGCTGGAGAACGCCGCACTGACCGCCCCTGAGGTAAGTGAGGCGGCAGCTGTGGCGGTCACGGACGAGCTGAGGGGTCACATGCCGCTGATCTTCGTCTCCCTAAAGCCGGGCTTTGAGCCGACGAAGGAGCTGGCGGAAAGGATCAGGGGCAATGTGGCGAAGGAGCTCGGACCCATAGCGAGACCGAAGGCAGTCTACATAGTGGCCGACCTGCCCAAGACAAGGTCTGGCAAGATCATGCGGAGAATCCTCGTGTCCATCTCAGAGGGGAAGGACTATGGAGACGCCTCGACCCTAGCCAACCCCGAAGTGGTAGAAAGAATCAAGCAACAAGTCCAGGGGACATAGAAGAGGCTAGAGCGCACGTTTAGGAAGTGCCGTACTCCGCCAGCCTCTGCACGGAACTTGCGAACCCTCTGACTAGACCCTGGGCTTTACGGGGAATATGGGAAGGACGGCCCTGCCGTAAACCTCGTTGAGGAGCTGGGCTATCGATGTGTACATGGCGCTCAGGCCGCAAATGACACCTTCGTAGCCTGCGAACGTTATCACTGAAGAGTTGCTCCAGGCGTTCCCCGCGGCGAGGAGAAAGAAGAGAATGAAAAGCGAACCAAAGACGAACATGAGCGCTCCGTTGAGCTTCAGGGTGCCTATGAACATGAGGAGGGTGAAGACTCCCCACATGAAGAGATATGCTGCAAGAGAAGAAGATGGAGTGAAGGAGACCAACCCCATGATCTTGAACAACACGATCAGCGCAAACGATTCCCAGAAGAGCCCGTAGGAGAGGAAGGCTGTCATCCCGAAAGTGTTCCCTTTCCTGAATTCCAGTGCCCCGGCTACGATCTGGGCCACGCCCCCGTAGAATAGGCCCATCGTGAGAATAGGCGAGTCGAGTGGTATAATGCCCGCATTCCAGAGGTTGAGCAGGACAGTCGTCATGCCGAACCCCATCAGCCCTAAGGGCGCAGGATTGGCAAGAACTGGCTCAGCCTTTGCTTGAACTGAAGTGGCCAACGGGGGAAGCCCAATCCTGACTATTTTAAGCAGGCTCCCGAAGGTATTTGGGTGGCATCCCAGGCTAGCGGAGCGCTTCTGCCTGAATCAATCCAGCTAGCTTCTGAAAATAAAGCCGTGTAGCCATGGGCATCGTCTCCAGGTTCCGGTCAATGGCATCTAGGACGTACTTTACTGCTCTTTTCGAGCTCTTGAACTCGAACTTCATGGGAAGGATTGGGTCTTGGATTACGTCGATGGTGTCGACCAGATGGCTTGGAGCCTCGGCTCTCGCATCGCTCGCAATCTTCTGGAACCAGCCTGCCAACACGCCCGGTTCCAGGCCAAGCTTCAGGTCCTCGATCTCCTGGAGCAATTTATTGAGGACGAGCATCTCTTCGTTTGCCATCGTGATGCGAGCCTGTGGCCGGGACCCTACGGTTTAAGGAAAAGTGTGAAAACTAGTTTGCGCCAGAGTTAACTGCAGCGCATCAGAAAGAGCTCACTTTTCTCGTATTCGGCTTCCCATACGTGTGTGCTGTTTCTACCCCGCCTGACAGCCAATAGCGTGTACCCTTCAGGCGCCTCCCTGTACGCTCGCTCCAGAATCCTCATCACTGGTTCCGACTCTTCGTCGTAGTTCTGGACCAGGTGTTGCCTGTACTTCTCGATTTCCTTCATATAGTCAGAGAGACAGAGGGTCTTTCCCTGAAGCCTCGCCGAGGTGATGAGCTTGACCTCGGTGCCGCAAGCCTCGCACCTCACCCTTGCCATGCCGTCGTCGAGACACACCCTGCCCACGCCGACCACCATGGGAAAGGTACCGGCCTGCGTTTCAATGGCCCCGCACAGGATGCACTTGGCGGGTCCCTTTGAGGTAGAATGCTGCAACCGAACACGAAAAGGGCAGTGAACCAATTTAAGTTTGCCCCGGGCCCAACCCTGTCCATGCGACTGGAGTCCGTGGAGGCGTTCCCTGTACTGCTTAAAATGGGAGAGAGCCTCCGCGGTGGGAGTTTCACCTACACGCACTACCAGGCCGTACTGGTAAGGGTCAACGTCGATGGAGTAGAAGGCTGGGGCGAGGCGATGACAAGGTTCGACCCGGTCGCCACCGCTCTCCTGGTCAGGTATCTCGCGAAGGGGATGTTGGACATGGAGTTCGAAGACGTCAGACAGCCATGGGACAGGTCTTGGCGGGAGCTCAGGATACGGGGGCATACACGTGGGACTGACGTCGAGGCGCTCAGCGGAATCGAAATCGCGCTCTACGATGCAGTGGGGCGGATAACGGGGAAGCCACTCGGCTCCCTGTTTTCTCCGCGCCCCGCGAGAAAGGTGCCGGTGTTCGCAGGGTCCCTGTTCTCTTCTCGTGGTCCCCTTGAGGATCAAGTGGAGGAGGCCATATCCAAGGGGCTTGCTGGCGCCAAGGTGAAGATAGGGTTCGGGGCAAGCGAGGATCGGCTGACTCTGAAGACAGTCAGGAGAAAGTGGCCCGATGGGATGCTCGTCGGAGACGCTAATGGCGCTTACGACGCGAGAGGCGCTGCTAAGGCGTGCGAAGGGTTCGCTGACCTAGGGCTCTCGTGGTTCGAGGAGCCCGTGCTTTCGGACGACATCGAAGGGTATGCGGAGCTGAAAGGGTCGCCGGTCGAGATCGGGGCCGGAGAGAGCTGGTTCGTGGACGACTTTCGACTGCCCATCGAGCAGAGGCTCGTGGGGGTCATAGAGCCAAGTGTGAGCAGGTGCGGGGGGGTAGGCGTCCAGATAGACGTGGCAAAGAAGGCGGCGAAGGAGGGGATATCATTCTCCCCGATGGTAGGAATGAACTCCATCGTGTCCCTGGCAGCTTCCATTCACTCGGCATCCGTCTGTCCTTCTGTTGGGGTCGAATACAATCCGTTTCCTAACCCATTGCAGACAGAACTGGGAGAGGGATTAGAAAAGCCATCGAGGGGAACAATTGAAGTTCCCAGGAAGCCAGGACTGGGGATTACGGTAGACAGCAGGTTCGTGAAGGCGCACTCCCGATAGTCGGTCCGCCACGAGATCAGAGAAGATGGACTAGATCGTCCACGTTTGATATCTTGGCGAGGAGCTTCCGGCCAGGGGCATCCTGGTCTATCCCGGTGGTCACAAGGATGGCATCTATGCCTGCCCTCGCGGCCCCAAGGATGTCGGTGTCCGCCTGATCCCCGATCATCACTGCCTCACTCCTTTTTGACCCGCCTCGGCGAAGTGCAATGCTGAACATGAGGCGAGAGGGTTTGCCGATGACTATGGCCCGCTTCTGACTAGCATACTCGATGGCCTTGACCAGGGGACCGGTGGCTATGGCGGGGCCCGATTTGTACATGTAGAGCCTGGAGGCGTGCGTCGCAATAATTCCTGCCCCGTTCCTGGCCAGCCTTGCTGCATGGTCCAGCTTATCGTATGTGAGTCTCCTGTCGAGCCCCACGACGACAAAGTCTGCTGTTTCGCCATTGGTCCTTCTGTGTCCGCACCTCAACAACTCGGCGTTCAGCCCCTTCTCACCGACGAGGAAGTATGACACCTTACCGTGCTTCTCCAGAAGGTACTCGGCGGTCAGAAGGCCGCTCGTCAGGACCTCGTCCTTCTTCACAGGGATACCGAACTCAAGGAGGCGCGAATGCACTGTGGCAGTTGAGTCAGTAGAGTTGTTCGTGAGAATGAATAGCTTCTTCCCGTTTGCCCTAAGAGCTTCGATTGCCCTCGTTCCCCCGATCTTTACCCTGCTCTCCTTACCTTTGTAGAATACCCCGTCGAGGTCAAAGAGGAAGAGGTTCTTCGCCTGAAGAAGCCGCTTCACTCTTCCGCCCTCACCTCGCCTCGCGTTGCGTCCAAGAAGACCCTGGGTCCTGATTTCAGGCTTGCGTAAGCAGTGCGTGTTATTCCGGACATGACAGGAATTTCCTTTCCGTAGACTATCTTTGCCATGACCGAACCTATTACGGCCGACAGATCAACCGCCTCAGTAACGACGGCGACTGGGTTGTTCCCAAGTCGCACCGTCTCAAGGAACCAAGAGGACGCGGTGGTGGAACCCTTCCCAAACGGGTAGAACAGAATCTTGCCCTTAACGTTCATTCCTCGTACATCGCTCCTTACGTCGGTCACGACCCCTGTGGAAGGGTCCACTCCGTGTGCGAAAGTGAATGCCCTCCGCGAGACCAGCGCTTCACCGCGGGCGCTCCCCATGACCAAAGCTTTGCCCTTCATGAATAATGGTCTCATGAGGTCACACGCTCGATAATCTCCTTCTGCGAAGCGTATCCCACCTTAATCTCTCCCTCGGATGAAACGATTTCGGCCAACTTTGCGGAGTTCGTCAGCACGGTGCTGAATCCGAGGGCTCTGAGCGGGGAAATCTCTGCGTCAGTGCTATGGGAGATGCGAGCCCCAGTCCGTTCGATGGTCGCCGATATCCCGGTCCGTTCGGCCATATCGTAGGCCTGAGAAGAGGTGTAGGCGTACATCTTGGCACCCTTCTTCATCTTCCTCCCGTCAAGCAGCCTCGCAAGCTCACCTAGCTCGTTGACTGAAAGATGGGGGACGCCGAAGGCGGCCAGGTCAGGGAACTCCGAGGTCTGGTTCAGGTCGGCCTCCGTATCGCTCAGGCTCGATCGCGTTATCTCTATCTCCTCCACCCTCTCCCCACGGGAGGCGTCCGTCATCGTTCTGGAACCGGGCGTTATGCCGGGGAAGTGAATCATTGTCACGGGGCCGGCCGCAGCGGCACCGGCTCCCAGGTGCTTGATCTGGTCAGACGTTACTGAAGTTGGGAGCCCTACGAGTGAAGGGACGCGCGCTCCAGCGTTCCTCCCGATGTAGAAACCTATCGAGCGATAGTCGAGGTCCGTGAGCCCTTTCAGGCCGAGCTTGAAGGCGACCCCAGCATGCCTGTTTTCATCAAGCAGCATGCCGAACCTGGGAGTCAACCCCAGGATGGCGCATGCAATGTCCATGCCCGCGGTTATCTTGTTAGACCTTGACCCGAGGACGGAGTTCACGAACACGACTGCGCTAGACTCTGCCCATGCCACGACGTCACCCTGTTTGGGGAAGTTGCAGACCTGATACTGGGCACATGTCCAGCATCTCATCCCCCCCATCTTGGCGTAGGCCTCGCATAACCTGAACTGCTGTCTCGCGTAATCCTCTCCAATCCCGAAGCTCTTCCAGTTCTGCAGGTCAATGCTCGCAGGGTCGACCGAGGTTGGGACAGCGAACCTTCCACCCGATTCGGCGAACCTCTCCAGAACATCTACCCCTGCGTCGTGCAGGCTGCTATAATGGGCGAGCACATGGGCGGACTTGATGGGCACGAGCTCATCTGCGCCTACGGCGTCCCCCACCTTGGAGACAATCTCCATGGCTAACTGTCTTGCCTCACCCAATTCGCCCCGGAGCATCTTCTCCTGGGCAGAGTCGAGATGCAACTGTTTAGTTCGCCGTCAGAATCGGTTAAAAAGCCATTTCAGGGTCTCCGCCCGTTGAAGTTCTCCTATTTCCTACCGACGAAGCTCTCCTTCGGCTTCGGTTCCATTGAAGGCGTGGGAGCCGAGGCGAAAGGGCTGGGGTCGACAAAGGTGCTCGTCGTTACTGACAGGGTAATGGTGAAGACCGGGGCAGTTGGGAGTGTCACAGACAGACTTGAAGTCCCATTCGAAGTTTTTGACGAAGTGGAATCGGAGCCAAAGATAGATGTGGCCCAGGCAGTCGCAGACAGGGTGAGGTCGAAGCCCTACGACCTCGTTATAGGAATCGGCGGGGGGAGCTCCATGGATATGGCTAAGGTGGCCGCCGGCTTCGCGTCCAACGGGGGCACAGCCAGGTCATTCGTCGGGAACGACAAGTTCGAGAAGAAGCCTGTTCCCTCCATCATGGTCCCCACAACAGCTGGCACGGGCGCGGAGCTCACGGTGACCTCGATGGTGACAGTGGATGGGCACAAGCAGTGGATCAACAGCCCCCTCCTGCTCCCCTCCGTGGCGATTGTAGACCCGGAGCTGACGATGACAATGCCCCCGGGGGTGACAGCGGCCACAGGGATGGACGCGCTCTGCCACAACACCGAAGCCTACCTTTCCAGCATGGCGAACCCAATCACGGACTCGGCGGCCCTGGAAGGGATAGTCTTGATAGTGAAGAACCTCCAAAAGGCGTTCGAGTCGGGGAACGACAGGCTGCCCCGCGAATCGATGAGCCTAGGGGCACTTTTGGGAGGAATCGCTCTGCAGGCGAGGATGGTGTATGGCCATTCGATCGGGTATACCATCGCGACCCGGTTCAAACTTGCCCACGGAGTCTCCTGCGGCCTCCCTCTTCCATACGTTATCTCGAACTATGCCGTCGCATGCGCCCCGAAGATGAGAAAGCTTGCAGAAGCGTATGGGGTGGACCCCTCAGGTGATCCTCAGACGCTGGGACTTGAAGTTGCGGAAAAGGCGCAGGGCATCGCGGCAGGCATAAAGGTTCCTACGACCCTGAAGGAAATCGGAGTCGCCGAGTCAGACCTGGGAGCGCTCGCCGACGAATGTCTCACGATGTATCCGAGGCCGAACAGTCCCCTCGTGTTCGACAGGAAAAGCATGGCAGATTTGTACCGTCGGATGTGGGAAGGGAACCTAGAAGCCTAGTCGCAGAAATTTTATGAACATGCAGGGAACAACAAGAGGAGTTCCGCATTGAAGATGTTCATTCAGGGCGAGAGTGTGGATGCTGAAGGCGCGGCAACCTTCAACGTTTCCAATCCTGCAACAGGCGAAGTAGTCGATTCCGTTCCCAGGGGAGGAAGGGAGGACGCCAAGAAAGCAATTGACGCCGCCAGCGACGCCTTCAAAGTGTGGTCAGAGAGGCCACTGATAGAGCGATCACGGGTCCTCCTAAAAATCGCCGAACTAGTGAGGGAGAATGTGGAGGACCTGGCGACCACACTGACGCTGGAGCAGGGAAAACCACTCGGGGAGGCCAAGAGCGAAATCAATTCGTTCGCAAACACATCCGAATACTATGCGGGGCTCATAGGCAGGGAAAGGGGCGCACAAACCCCGTTCTCCACGGGAGAGGGTTTCTTCATCGTCACGAAACGCCCGCTGGGAGTCGTAGGGGCAATCCTCCCCTGGAACTTCCCAGTTTCACTGATGGGGTGGAAGGTGGCTCCGGGGCTAGCGGCAGGAAATACCTTCGTGGTGAAGCCGGCGAGCACGACACCGCTCACCGACATCAAGGTTGCGAGTATTCTTTGCAAGGCAGGTCTTCCCTCAGGAGCGGTCAACGTTGTGACCGGGCCCGGTGGGGTGGTGGGCGAAGAACTTCTCGACAATCCGAAGATTGCGAAAATTGCATTTACGGGGGAGACGGCCACGGGGAAGAGGATAATGGAGGGGTCGGCGAAATCAATCAAGAGGCTGACGCTTGAGCTGGGGGGATCAGATCCAATGATTGTCTGCGACGACGCAGACCTTGCTCTTGCCGTTGAAGGCGCAGCCTGGGGGCGGTTCAGGAACTGCGGGCAATCGTGCACTTCAGTGAAGAGGCTCTTCCTTTTCCAATCTATCGCGGATGAATTCGTCAAGAATTTCGCTGAGAAAGTTAAGACGATCAGGGTTGGGAACGGTCTGGAAAAGTCGACACACATGGGGCCAGTGCACACGGGAGAGCAGCGGGAGAGGGTGGAGTCGATGGTCGAGGACGCGGAGGGCAGAGGAGCGAAAGACATAGTGAAGGGAGGGAGACCGAACGAAAAGGAGCTGGCGAACGGGAACTTCTACACCCCTACTGTTCTTGGTGACGTGGATTACGACGCCCGGATCGCAAGAGAGGAGTGCTTCGGGCCGGCGCTTCCGATATTCATCGTAAAGGACCTCGAGGAGGCCATCGAGAGGGCGAATGACACTCCCTACGGCCTGGGATCGTCAGTCTGGACCAGGAACTTCGAGCGGGCGTATCACGCGGCGGAGAGGATTCAGGCGGGGACCACCTGGGTGAACTCACCCCCCATCGCAAGGGCGGAGGTGCCATTCGGGGGATTCAAGCAGAGCGGGTTCGGGAGAGAGCTGGGCATAGAAGGCCTTGACCACTATTTCGAGACGAAGAGCATACAGGTCCTTGAGTACGGTAAGGGGAAGAAGTGGGCGTTCCCCATCAACTAGACACACCGGTGCCTGTCGCATTTACCAGCACCCTTCCCTCCGATTCGTCGTGCTAGACGTAGTTCACTCACGCAGGTTCTGTTAACCCGGGGGGACATGACTCGGTTCCTCCAAATCGTCGTGGTCTCGGAGGGTAGCCTAGTCCTCACGCACAACGTCTAAATACATTCAGCCGGCGACGATGAAAGAAATTGGCTCAGTTCGCCAGGATCAAGCTCACGAGCACCAACTTGCCCGAGCTCGAGAAGGTCGCAAATGACATAAGGGAGATCGCAGACAAGACCGGCGTCAAGGTCCGCGGCCCCCAGCCCCTCCCGACCAAGAAGCTCAAGATTACAACACGGAAGGCACCGACGGGGGAGGGGAGCCACACCTTCGACCACTGGCAGCTGAGGGTCCACCGAAGGATACTCGATGTTCAGCCCGACGACAGGACCATGAGGCAGATCACTAAGCTCAGGATTCCCGAGGACGTCAAGGTGGAACTCATCCTTACCTCCTAGCCCTGTGCCTTCACCCAGTCAATGGTTCGAAGCAACCCCTGCTCGAGCGTCAGTTCATGCTCATACATTAGTTCTGACTTCGCCCTCTCCATGGAGGGATAGCTGATCTGGGGCTCAGCCTCCAGTGCTGTGCGAGGGGGGGCAAGATTGAGCTTCGACTTCGAGCCTGTCAGTTCTTTGATGGTCTCCGCTAGCTCCCTTATCGTGACCGGCCTCTCCCCCCCAAAGTTGTAGGCCCTCCCGATTGCCTTGTCATTGCTCAGAATCGTAAGCGCAAGCTTCGCGAAATTGTAGGCGTGGGAAGGCGACGTGGTGTCCCGGCCGGCGTTGAACAGCGTCAGAGGCTCGTCCTTCAAGCAGGCCCGGATGAATCTGATGGTCGCCCTGGTAGGCTGGTCGAAGTCTCCAAACAACAGCCAGCTCCTAGTGAGCGACACGGGAAGATTCTTGGTCTTGAAGAAGCTCATGGCTAGGTTCTCCAGGACCACCTTGGAGTAGTCGTAGGGCACCCTGGGGTCAAAAGGTGTATCTTCTGTGACTGGGTTCACCTTGGGTGCCCCGTAAACATTTGCGCTGGAGGTGCAGATGACTCTCGCTACCTTCTTTCGATGGGCTAGCTCAAGCATGTTCAGGCTCCCGAAGCAGTTGACCTCGAAGCATAGCTTCGGATCCTCTACGGTCTTCTTGATCTCGGTTATGGCCGCCATGTGAATTATCGCATCGAAGTCGAGGGACGCCAGCCTCCCGAACACAAAATCCTTGTCCAGGAGATCTCCCGAGACATCCCATCCAGTGAGGTCAGTAGGTATCGTTTCGACCCCGTTCTGTTGGAAGTACTCGACAAGATTCCTCCCGACCATACCTCCAGCCCCAGTGATCAGGACTTTCAACGGCTCGACCGGCCGACTCCCACTCTATTTAAGCAGAGGAGACAATTCCTGATTTCCTTGACAGCTCCGAAACCAATTCAGGGTCTATGACTCCATACCCCATCGTCTCTGCCCCGTCAGGCATAGTCAACGGGAGCCGGGAGACGTAGTAGGGGACTTCGTACTCCATAGCCTTCTCTGGAGATGCCCTGAACACAAGGCTCCAGGTGTTGGATTTCAGTTCGAAACACGAGACGGCGGACACCTTTCTCTCTCCGAACCCTCCTCCCCTCCCTCCGGCCGCAAGGGAGCCCTCGCCTATGTTCAGCACAAAAAGCGTGTTATCTCCCGACTCAGGCCTCAGGTCGACATCCTTTCGCGCTATCACAATCGCCCTCGACGGGCCGGTGAGATAGGAGACGAGTTCTTCTAGGGCGCTCAACCCGGCGCGCGGGCAGGCTCGGTTCTATAAACAAGTCAAGGAAAGGAGCCTACATCCTTCTGGTACTCTAGATACTCTGTCAGGAGGATTACGGCGTCAGGGGTCATCGAGCCGTCGTTGAACATCCGCAGTAGTTGAGACGCCGAGACCTCCTTCACACCTTCGACTTCGGTCCTGTCGATGATGCAGGGCTTTTCTGTCCGTGCGGCATAAAGGGTCACCCACTCCCTTTCGGTGAGCCCTTCCGATTTGACAGGAGGCATGAGACGCTTCCGTAGTCGGGCGAGTCTGGCTGAAATCCCAAGTTCCTCCCTTAGCTCTCTCGCAGCAGCCACGTCGTAAGCCTCCCCAGCCTTCACATGCCCCGTGCTGGAAAGGGTCCAAAGACCCGGGTGCCATTTGTCCCTCAGACTCCGCTGCTGGAGGAGAAGTTCCCCATTTTTCCGCACCACAAGAACGGCTACTGCGCGGTGGAGCAACCCCTTCTCCAGACAGTCCCTGATATCGGAAGTCCCTATGACGACATCTTGCTCGTCGACCACCTCGACCATTTCACCCGACGGCAATTTGCTTACCAGGACCTCAAGAGAGTTGATGACAAAGCGAATTCGTAGATTCTAGAGGATCTCCATGAGGAGAGTTACTTCACGGTGGCTGAAGCGGAGCGGGGTGAATTTCTTGACGACGTGGTAAAGGTCAGACGGCACTCGCGGCAGGTGTCCCTCCCCCAGCCGGCCGCGTCGTTGCAGCACTGTACATCTTGGGTGTTCTTCCAATGTAGACGTTGATGAGGATAAGAGCGACAATTGCTATTAGGATAAGAGCTATCGTGTAGTTGAAGTTGTTGAAGATATCGAACGTGGACAGGGCTGCCACGACGACCCCCCACCCGAGATAGAAGCTCCTTTCGCTGACATCGAAGATGGTGAAGGCCGCGACCACCGTCCAGAGACCGCCTAGCAGGAGCATGAGGGAAAACATTCTGGCGAGGTCGATAAGCCCGATCAGCCAAACTGCCGCTGACAGCAAAACTACGATTATTATTCCGGCGCCGTACCCCAGCTTCAAGTCTGTAGGACCTCTGGCGTCCACCAGGAGGCTGGTATTAAGAGGTCTCGGTCACTATTGTGACGGGGGAAGGGGGAAAGGACCGTAGCGCTGCTCGTATGCGTGAGCTAAGCGTAGAAGAGCCGCCTCTTCGAAGAGCTTACCTATCACCTGCACCCCGAGAGGGAGTCCATCAACCAACCCTGATGGAATGGAAACCACGGGGAATCCCACATAATTGAATGGCAAGGTTAGGCGGTTAAGAGCGGAGTAGACCGAGACCTCTTTGCCGTTGATTGTTGTTGCGGGCTGGCGTATCTTCGGCGCAGGGATAGACGTTGTGGGAGCGATGAGGAAGTCGAACTTGTCCATCGCCCTCGAGAAGCGCTCTATAATGGCGGGACGTGAATTGATAGCATTGATGTAGTCGACCGCTCGTATGTCCTCACCCAGCTCGAGCAGCCTCCTGACGTCCTCTCCGTAGAGTTCGGGGGTGGTGTCAAGCCACCTCTGGTGGAAGGCGGTCGCCTCGGCTCGGCGGATAATGAGCCATTTTTCGTAGACTTCATGGACTGAACCCAGGTCGGCTTCCCCGATAGTACAGCCTATTTCGTGCAGCTTGGAAGTGAATCCATCGAAGTTCTGCTCGACCCGCGAGTCGACGTCGTCGTGGAAATACGCCCGGACCACCCCGATCCGTGCACCCTGAAAGGGAGCGGACAACGACTCGGGATAGTTCGGAACAGGTTCATCGACGGTCGTTACGTCAGACTTGTCGTGCCCCGCCATAGCATGGAGTAAGACCGCGGCGTCCCAGGCACTCTGGGCCAAGACGCCAACTGTGTCAAGTGAAGCAGCCAAGGGCACCACGCCGATCCTGCTCACCATACCATAGGTGGGCTTGAAGCCGACGATCCCGCAGAGTGCCGCTGGGATTCTCACGGAGCCTGCCGTATCGGTCCCGATGGCACCTGCGGCCATGCCGGCAGCAACTGCCACTGCGGAACCTCCGCTGGATCCCCCTGCCACCAGTTCCTTGTCCCACGGGTTCCTCACCGGCCCGAAGTGAGGGTTGTCACTGGTCACGCCAGCTGCAAACTCGTGCAAATTGGTCGTCCCGACAAGGACAGCCCCCTTTTCCTTGAGGCAGCGGACGGCTGTCGAGTCATAGCCGGCAATATTATCCTCAAGTATCTTTGAACCCGCCGTGCATCGGACACCGGCGATGTAGAAGACGTCCTTCACTGCGATCGGGATACCATCGAGGAGGCTGAGCGGCGTCCCTGCCTTGTACCTGCGCTCTGACTCTTCTGCCGCCTTCAGTGCGGACTCCCCGAGCACAGTGATAAAGCAGTTTAGCGAACGGCCTAGCCCCTCGATTCTGTCGAGGCACGTCTTCGTAACCGTGACCGGAGACAGGGCTCCTTGACGGTATGCATCCGAAAGGGCCTTGATCGTGAGTGGGCTGCGGAATCGGGGGAGTTCGGGCTCGGTTGGAGCAGCCAGCCTAGTGCCACCTGTAAAATGCGGGGTGGGACTCCTTGACCGCCACAAAGAGACCTGTCATTGTCGCTGTGACTATCCCGTCCACCTTAAGTTCCCCAGAAACGTTTACTCTGTCCCCGTCTAACTTGGTTGCCCAGGCCCGGAGCTGCCACTTCTTGTCTATGGGAGAGGGGCGCAGGAACCTGACAGTGTACCTGGAAGTGACGGTGCCCGGGGGAGACGATAGGTTCCTAGATTTCATGAGAGCGTAGGTGGCCGCCCAATTCCCGTGGCAGTCCATTAGGACGGAGATGATACCCCCGCTCCCGAATTTCCCGAAGGCGATGTGATGTGGCTTCGGCTTCCAGTCGGCGACGACCGAGTCGTCCATGGGGACGCTCTTCAGACGCAACCCATGCCTGTTCTTTGGCCCACACCCGAAACAGACGCCATTCGGTGCGTACTTGTCTTGGAGGTTGCCTGCCATTGGGCCTACATCCTCGTCTTCGACTCGTTCGAGAACACGGAAAATCCGGACCAAGGGTTGCGATAAAAAGGATTTGCAGGTTAAACCGCATTGCCCTCCGCAAAGATATTACCAGGGTGAACCTGAGTCCACGCAGGTCATGTCAGGTTCACCAGAGGGAGAGCTGTCTGAGCTTGCTATCGGGGCTGGCCCGCAAGGCCCGTTCACGATCGATCCGAATCTCGTGGTAACAGGAAGGACATGCGTCCTGGGGAGTAGCGGGAGCGGCAAGAGCTACGCGGTGGGAGTTATGTGTGAGGAGCTGTGCAGGAAAGATGTGCCCTTCGCAATAGTGGACACCGAGGGGGAGCACACAGGCCTCAAGGAGAAATTCGAGGTGATTTGGGTGGGAGAAGAGAAGGACTGCGACGTCCGTTGGGACGACCTAGACCTCAATGACCTAGCGCGTCAGGCTCCAGACATTTCGCCAATAATCCTGGACGTGTCGGACCTGGAAGACCCGAAGGAAAAAGTGTCTTCATTCGTCTCCTCCCTGTACGAAACGCTCACCCAGCGGAGGACCCCCTACCTGGTGGTGGTTGAGGAAGCTGACAAGTTCGTCCCGCAGTACGGCCAGAGGGTCCCCATATTCGCTGAGGTGGCGAGGAGGGGGAGAAAGCGGGGGATGGGGATCATGATCTGCTCTCAAAGGCCTTCTTTGGTGGACAAGAACGTGCTCAGCCAGTGCGGCAACCAACTTATTGGGAAACTCATAATACAGAACGACCTCCAGTCAGTCGCCCAGTTCTTCCCCGGGAAGGGTCTACCGAAGGAACTGACGACGCTGAAGACGGGGCAGTTCTTCGCAATGGGAGGTTTCTCTCCTTTGCCTTCCCTGGTGACAATCAAGGAACGCGTGACGAAACCGGGTGGGGTGACACCGTCCCTCTCGAAGAGAGTGATAAAGAGATACGTGGGACCGATGGGCCAAGGACAGAACAAAGTGGCGCGGCCAGGGCTCGAGGATGCTAGGCGGCGCTCGGCTAGGGTCGCCCTGGGGCTTCAGCCCTCGATAAGGGCGGACGACGTCCCTCTGACGGTTAGGAGGGAGCGCACTTTGGGAATCTTCGGACCGCGAGAAACCGTCGCGAGCGTGACGCCGCTTTACAGGACTCTAATCCAGCTAGGGGTGAGGAAGCGCAGAGGGCTCCTGAAGAAGAGGTTCGAGACCGTCTATGCATTCCTGGACGCAACCACAGGCAAGGAGGTCTTGATTGGAAAGGGCCTCGAGGTCGTCGGCGGGTTCGAGAAACTCCTGGGGCTCACAACCCTACAGGTTGAAGTTCTAAGGGAGGTCAAGCCCGACAGCGACACCAGCGCCTTGGATGTGGCAAGCGCGATCGGCGAATCGAAGTCAAGTGTGACCAGGGTGCTCAACTTCCTGGACAGCAGGAGACTCGTCAGGACCATAGAGGTGAGGAAAAGGAAGCTGTACAGGCGCCTCGTCGATCTTCCGGGGGAGCCTTCGGTGTTCTATCCCCTGGAATTGGAGGAGGTGGCCGTGGAAGATGGGAAAATACTGTCCCCGAAGCTGAAAGAGTCTGACGTCAAGGATGCGGTCAAGGGCATCTGGGCGGGTTCCGATGTCGAGAGCTTTGAAGCATTCCTGTACCCCGTGTTCAAGGTAGAGCTCTTGGCCAGGAGGAGGTACCGCTCGGTCCTGATTGACGGTAGGAGCGGAAGGGAACTCACCTTCTAGAGCTATCAGGCGACAGAAAACGGTCGACCTAGTTGTGCGCCCCTAGACAGGGAGCTCGTCCAGAATCTTGGCACCCGAACTGGTGCCTATCCTGCTCGCCCCGGCACCGACCATTTCTAGCGCCTTCGCAAGGGTCCCGATGCCCCCGGCTGCCTTTACACCTGTCCGGTTGGCAAGCACCTTTCGCAGAAGCGACACGTCCGCAACCGTGGCTCCGCCTGGGCCGAATCCAGTCGAGGTCTTTACGAAGTTCGCCCCTGCTTGTTCCGCGAGACGGGCCCCCCTGACCTTCTCCTCATCAGTGAGATAACAGCACTCAAGTATGACCTTCAGCACAATACCAGATCGTCCGCAGAACGCTGCGACCTCGTTGATGTCAGAGAAGTACGCCGGTGTGTTTCCGGATTTCAGGGCGCCTATGTTGGAAACCATGTCAATCTCCCTTGCTCCGTCTGTTATGGCCCTCCTTGCTTCCATGAGTTTCGTGTCGGGTGGGGAGGCGCCCAGGGGAAAGCTCACCACAGAGCAGACAACGGTGCTACTTCCCGCGAGCCTCCGGACCGCCTGCTTGACGTTGACGGGATTGACACAGACTGCCCAGAAGTTGTACTTCAGAGCTTCGTCACATAGCAAGTCGATGTCTGCGGAGGTGGTAGTCGCCCTGAGGATAGTGTGATCTATGACCCGTGCGAGTTCGGATCTCCTGCTCAGGTGTGCCGGTGGAAGAAGCTCTCCCATGTCTCTCGAGCCGAGTGTCCGACTCGTCCTCATAAATTGGGGGCACCATTCCCATAGTTGAAACCGAGCGAGCATGCGAGCAGGCCGGGCCGCGACTTCTCAAAAGAAGGCATCCCCCCTTTTTCTCAATTGTGAGAAGAGTCCCGGAGCCTTAAATCAGAGGGGACGATGATTGGGTTGATGCGAGAAAGGAGAGATCTCGAAAAAAAGCGCCTCCCGGGTTCGACATACGAGTATTGGTTGAGTGCGCAGCCGACAGTCCATACCGGCAGAGCTCACAGGGTACCCGCGCCGGATGTCTATGAGGAATGGGTAAAAGGGCGGATTCACAAGAAGATCGAGAAGACCCACCACCAGGAAACACGTCCACAAGATTCCAGAGACTAGCCCTCGTCTAATGCCCTCGGGGACGCGGGGTGGCACAGCAGGCGATTCTCGATGGTTTCTCAGAGTTGGGAATTGTGCCCATGATTTAATATGTTGAACCGGATGTTTTTCCAGAAGAAAATGCAGCGCCACGTGGGACCTTTAGCAAGGGATTTCATGGGTAAGGGAGTCATCACCATTCCACAAGAGTCGAAGGTGGACAGCGCAATCAAGGTGATGGATGGACACGACATAGGGAGCGTCGTCGTGCTGGACAGCCTCGGCCCCTGCGGTGTGTTCACCGAACGAGACCTGCTGAGCCGGGTGCTCGCGAATGGGAAGGACCCGGAGTCTACGGTCATAATGGAGGTGGCCTCTCCCAAGTTTCCTTCCATCACCTCTTCGCTTAACCTGGAGGAGACTGCCATGGCTATGGTCGAGAAGAAGAGCAGGCTCATGGTGTTCGAAGGTGCCGAACTCGTGGGGATGGTTACTCCAACCGACCTCGTCAGGGTGCTCAAAGGGGTCAGCACAGACTTCTCGATACTGAAAGTGATTTCCACCCGACTCGTCACGGTCGCGCCCGAGTCTCCCGTCGACGCTGTGATCAGGCTAATGGATGAGCGGAAGACTGGGAGCGTATTGGTGAGCGAAAACGGACAATGGACTGGGATTTTCACTGAACGCGATCTCCTGAAGCGGGTGCTCGCGCCTCGTAAAAGGCTCGATACACCCGTGATGGACGTGGCGACGAAACCCGTTATTACCGCCGAGCCAGGAATCTTCGGGAGAGAGGTGGCTGGCATAATGGCGATACACGGGTTTAAGCGGCTCCCGTTGGCCCTGGAAGGAGAGGGGGTCGGGATAGTCACGGCGAGGGATGTCGTGGAGGCATTTGCCATGGCGAACAAGCCAAGGGCACCCCGCGTAGACTGGGTACAGTGGAATTGAATCACTGGCGGGAGAGGACCGCGTCTCTAAGGCGCTTGTTCCCCTTGATGAGCGCGGCGAGCCTGTGACCTCCAACCTCGGAAGCCTCGAACTGGACCCTCGCAACTGGCCTACGGATGTGTATCATGCGGGTGAGATCGGATGGAGTTCCAAGAACGACGGCATCACAAGAGACGCCATTGATGCTTTTCTCGAGTTCTTTCAGCTGCTCTGTACTGTAGCCCAGAGCGGGGAGAACCTTCCCAAGCCTCGGGAAGCGGCTGTACGACTTGCGAATCGAGCCTACTGCCTTTGGCCTTGGGTCGACGAGGATTCCCCTGACGCTCCTGGCGGCGACAGCTCCCGCTCCTTCAGGAAGGCCCCCATGGGTCACAGAGGGGCCGTCCTCCACAACCAGGACCCTCTTACCTCGCACGAGCTCAGGCTTGTCGAGGGTGGCAACGGAGTCGGTCTTGACGATCAATGCCCTTTGGTTAAGCTGGCGGCAGGAGGCAATCACCTCCTCAACTGCCTTCCTAGCTGCGATGTTCACCTTGTTGACAACGATGGCATCGGCCAGTCTGACGTTCGTTTCCCCTGGGTAGTACCTTGACTGGTCCCCAGGTCTCATGGGGTCGACGACCGTTACGGTAAGATCGGGCAGGTAGAAGCTGAAGTCGTTGTTCCCTCCATCCCAGATGACCACGTCCCCCTCCCTCTCCGCTTGCTCTAAGATAGCACCGTAGTCCACTCCGGCGTAGACGACTATCCCTTTGTCAATGTGACCCTCATATTCTTCCCTTTCCTCGACGGTGGCGTGGTACCTGTCTAGGTCGTCGTGGGTCTCGAACCTCTGGACGGCTATGGATAGGTCTCCATAGGGCATTGGGTGTCTGACCACCACTGGCTTCAGTCCCATCCTCAGCAGTATGTCAACCACCATCCTGCTAATCGTGCTCTTACCTGCTCCTGTCCTGTCGGCAACTACGGCGACAACGGGTTTCGAAGAACTCAGCATTGTGTCCCTGGGTCCCAACAGATGGAAGCTCGCCCCCTTCGACTGGGCCACCGATGCTAGGTCCATCACGTATGCCCCCGGGACGTCGCTGTAGGCGAAGTACACGTCGGTTACGTTGTACTTCTCAATCAGCTCGGAGAGGTCCTCCTGCGGAAAGATGGGTATACCCTCGGGGTATAAACGCCCCGCGAGAGAAGCAGGAAAAGTCCTGTTCGCAATGTATGGAATCTGAGTCGCTGTGAATGCGACCACCCTGAAATTCTCATTATCCTTGAAGTAGACCAGGAAATCATGGAAATCCCGGCCTGCTGCCCCCAATATCACAACGTTTCTGGCCAAGGTAGAATCAATTTCTTCGGCCCCGCTTTGGTCTTATAAGAATCCCCCCGAATTTGTTCCTGTTTGGAAAAAGTCATTCGTGGCCCCAGGCCGAGAGAACTGGCACAGATTGGTTCTCTTGTTTCAGCAACTTCAAGGAAGGAAGCTAGATGATGGAGACATCAATAACCAGGCGTTTCTGAGCGGGACAGGGTCGAGAATTGAAATGGAAGCGCTGCGAGCAACCAGACTCACCAAGGTCTACAGGAAATCGAAACAACCCGCCCTGGATTCCTTGGACCTAGAAATTGAGTCGGGACAGATATTCACAATGCTAGGCAGGAACGGCGCAGGCAAGACGACCTTTCTGAGGATCGCAAGCACACAGTTGATGCCCACCTCAGGGAGCGTAGAGGTACTCGGGCTCGACGTGGTAAGGGACGCCAAACAGTTGCGGGAGCGTATCGCAATTACACCTCAGGAGGCGGAGACCATCTATCCGCTTACACCGAGGGATCATGTGCTGCTCAACCTGAGAATGCGAGGCATGGCGAAGGAGGAGGCGAAAAAGAGAGCCCAGGAAGCGCTGGACGAACTCGAGCTGAGCGACGTCGCGGACACTAACTCCGAGTGGCTGTCAGGGGGCATGAAGCAGAGGGTGATCGTGGCCATGGCCATCCAGACGAACGCCGAGCTCATCTTCTTGGACGAGCCCACCATAGGGCTCGATCCTCTTAACAGGAGAAAAGTGTGGGAGCAACTGACGAGGCTGAGGAAAAGCGGCAGGACAATCATCCTCACCACTCACTACATGGACGAAGCCGAGGCGCTGTCGGACAACCTCGTAATCATAAACAGAGGGAAGGTGGTCGCTTCTGGGACACCCAGGAGTGTGAAGGAGGCAGTAACACTCAGGAGCACAAGGGTTGATGTCTATGACAGGTTTACTCAGTCCGAGCTGGGACGCTACGGCAGAGTTTCATCAATCGCAGGGAGGTTCAGGGTGCTTACCGACGAGGAAGGAGCGAAAAGTCTTGGCGAAGAAGCGGTGGCAAGAAGCGCGACCATTTCGATGAGCCCCGTGACCCTTGACGATGTGTTCGTGGACATTGTCGGCGAGGCAGAGAAGGGGGAGGAAGATGAAGCTTAGGGAGAGGGCCAGGTCGCTCTGGGCGATAATGTACTACCTGGGGTTCACCCCCATGCTGAGGAACCCTCTCTTCATCGCCTTCGTCTTTTCGACCCCGTTCACCCTCCTGTTCATCCTGTTCGTGGCCAGCAACGGCACAGCCCTCCCCTATGGCCTTGCGGGGGCGCTTACAATGGTAACGACTGAGCTGGGGTTATTCGTTGGGACTGACCTGGCTTCATACAAGCTGCAGAACAGGTTCCAGGACATCGTGGTCGCCTCACCTGTAAGTCCCCTTGTGTACATGTTCGGGGTGGCACTATCTGAGCTCATTTTCGGGGCTCCTGCCCTCATAATCCTGTTTGCGCTGATAGCAGGACAGGGCGCGTCTGCCGTCGCACTGGTTGGTTGCCTCGGAGTGGTAATACTCCTCTGGGTCACTACAACAAGCCTCGGATTCTTCTTCTCCGCCTACGCCCCGAATACACAGAACGCGTTCATCATCAATGGATTCATAACGACCATCCTCTCGGTCCTTCCGCCTGTTTACTACTCCGTCAATGTACTTCCGAAGGTCCTGGTGCCCTTTGCAGAGGTTGTCCCGACGACGGAGGCGTCAGCGCTCTTTCAGGGGACCATAGGGCTCGGGTACTCCATAGAGCCTGCATCTGGGTTCGCCGTGTTACTGGTGGCCACCGTCATAATGCTCCTGCTCGTCTCTTTCAGGATGAAGTGGCGTGAGAGCTAGACAGGAATCGGGATGAGGCGCCGGGGGAGGGATTCGAACCCGCGCGACCGATAACGGTCACGGGCTGTCCTGCGAGGACTCAAGGCCCGCGCATTAACCACTCTGCCACCCCGGCGTTAATGCCGCCCAATGACTGTCTTCTTATCCTTTAGCGAATAAAATCGAGGGATAGGTCAGGCAATGGTTTTACCGAGTTGCATGGCGCCAGGTGCGGATGAAGGCGAAGATAAGACCCGCCAGGGCGGCGGACAAAGCACCGCTCATGAGCTTCATCAAGGACGTGTGGGGAGGCCACGATTACATCCCATCCGTGTGGGACAGTTGGTTGCGCGACAGGCGAGGGAGGTTGTTCGTTGTCGAAGCAGATGGGGTTCCGGTCGGGATGAGCAGGGTCAGGTTCCTGGAGGACGGATCTGCTTGGTTTGAGGGAGCCAGGGTGCATCCCGCGTTTCGCGGAAGGGGGCTGGCTTCCATGCTCGGCGAGAACTCAGTCCGGTTCGCTGTGGCAAAAGGCGTGAGGGTGTTCAGGCTGACGAGTTGGTCCCGCAACAAGGCGGCGCACCGGCAGATATCGAGGATCATGTTCAGGGAGACCTCCCGGTTCAGCGTCTATGAGCCACCGAAGGACAGGAGGCTCAAGCCGACCGTCAGGGTAATTCGAATGACGCCGAACGACCTCTTGACTGCCATGCGCCTCCTTAGGAAAGCGAAGGAGTTCAAGCTTGGAGGCGGCGTGTTCTGGCACGATTTCGCTGCTGCTTCGCTCACAAATGATGTGCTGTCGGGACTGCTAGCGGAGGGAGCGGTCTGGCGCGCTGGCAATGCTGTGGCCGTGACCGGGACAGGCCCCGGAGAGGAGGGGGGCTGGGAAGAAATCTGCTATCTTGGTGGGCCGGTATCTGACTCGACAAGACTCGTAAAGGCTCTCGTGGGGAGAGACAGGGGAGCCGGGGAGAGGTTCATTTTCGTACCGCAGGGTTCCCCCATCATTTCTGCGGTGAGGAAAGAAGGATACATTAGGAAGTTTTCAATGGTTCTTTTCGAACGCAAGGCCACCAACGGTTAAAACGAGCAGGCGGGTTGCGCCGCCCATGGACAGTACTACAGACAAGATCACGGTCTTGGGCGCGGGGCTCATGGGTCACGGGATCGCGCAGGTCGCTTCACAGGTGGGCGGATATGAGGTCTCGATGCTCGATGTAGAGCAGAGGTTCCTCGACGGAGGAATGAAGATGATTAGGGACAGCGTTGGGAAGTTCGTGGAAAAGGGGAAGCTCTCCAAGGAGCAGGGCGAGTCGACTATAGGGAGAATTCATCCAACACTCGACTTGGCCAAGGCGATAAAGGGAAGCTCGCTAGTCATTGAGGCGGCAACGGAGGACCCCAAACTCAAGCTAGACCTCTACGGAAAAGTGGCTGAACTCGTAGAGAAGGATGCAATCGTCGCATCAAACACCTCTTCTATCAGCATCACCCTGCTGGCATCGGCCACTAGGAACCCAGAGAACGTCTGCGGGATGCACTTCTTCAACCCGCCCCAGCTGATGCCTTTGGTCGAAATAATCAGGGGCAAGAGGACATCGGACGAAACTGTAAGGCACGTCAAGGAGACTTCAGCCAAGCTAGGGAAGGAGACCGTCCTATGTAAGAAGGATTCGCCTGGCTTCATAGTGAACAGGATACTCGTGCCGGCACTGAACGAAGCTATCTTCTTGGTGCAAGAGGGAGTGGCAGAGCCAGAAGACATCGATAGGGCGATTAAGCTTGGGCTCAACTGGCCCATGGGGCCCCTCCAACTGCTCGACTATGTCGGGCTGGACACCACCTTCAACATCACACAGGTTTTCATGAACGAATTCCAAGATTCGAAATACCGAGCGAGTCCCCTGCTAAGGGAAATGGTAAGGGCAGGTATGCTGGGAAGGAAGAGCGGCAAGGGATTTTACGAGTGGACTTCGCCCGGTGCTACCAAGATGAAATGAATTTCCCTCCGGATCGGTGGATAGTTCTGGTGCCGCTCCTTCCGCCCCCAAGGCACGACCAATCCCTCCTGCGGCTCGGGCTTCAATCGCATAGTAGCATTTATCAAAATCGTGGCTCGCCCTCGGAGTCATGGCCAACGAGACAATCATAACATCGAAAGAGGGTATGCTAGGGATAATAACGCTCAACCGACCCCAGGCGATGAACGCGTTAAGCACGAAGCTCGTAACCGAGCTCATCTCAGCTCTGGATGATTTCGAGAAGGACGATAGCGTAAGGTGCCTCGTCATTACTGGGAGCGAGAGGGCGTTCTCCGCCGGTGCAGACATTCACGAAATGGCGAGCATGACAGCGGTTCAGATGACGATGACGGGGCACTTCTTCCCCCTCTGGGACAGGGTAGGGAGGTATCCAAAGCCAATAGTGGGTGCCCTCAGTGGTTACGTCTTAGGAGGGGGCCTGGAGCTCGCCATGACGCTCGACGTGCTCGTCGCCTCTGAGACTACCCAGTTCGGACAGCCAGAAATAGATATCGGCGTGATGCCAGGGGGAGGAGGGACCCAGCGGCTGACCAGGGCGGTGGGAAAGGCGAAGGCCATGGAAATGATATTGACAGGAAAGAGGATAGGCGCCGATGAAGCGAAGACTCTCGGCCTAGTCAGCAGGGTGGTCCCGAAGGAAGCTTTCCTAGACGAGGCGAAGAAGGTGGCAAACGAGATAGCCTCCAAGTCCCCCGTAGCCATCAGACTCGCAAAAATGGCGGTGAACAAGGCCTACGAGATGAGCCTCACCCAGGGCCTCGACTTTGAGAGGGAGGTCTTCTACCTCCTGTTTGCCTCCGAAGACAAGGACGAAGGGATGAAAGCCTTCCTCGAAAAACGCAAACCAGAATTTAAGGGGAAATAGTTGGGATACGAGACGATCAAGACGACGACGGGCAACGGGGTCCTCTGGATGACCCTGAACAGGCCCGACCGTCTCAACGCGTTCAACGAACAGATGGGAGTAGAACTGCTCGAAGCCCTCAAGGGAGGGGAGAAGGCTCCCGAGGTGCGGTGCCTTGTCCTCACCGGCGAGGGGAGGGCCTTCTCGGTCGGGGAGGACCTGAACACCAACAAGGGTATGATGGAAAGCGGAAAGCCGGTGCACCTGGGGGAAGTGGTGCGGACGAAGTACAACCCCATCGTTCAGCGAATAAGGAAGATGGAGAAGCCTGTGTTAGCGGCCGTGAACGGAATCACTGCAGGCGCAGGGCTGGGGTTGGCGCTCGCCTGCGATCTCAGAACAGCTTCAGAAAAGGCGACCTTCCATGAAGCGTTCATCAAAGCGGGACTAGTTCCAGACTCTGGGACAAGTTTCTGGCTGAGCCGGATCCTCGGATTGGGGAAGGCAATGGAAATCAGCCTGCTCGGAGAGCCGATAGATGCTACGAAAGCGCTCAACCTGGGGCTCGTTAACTGGATTTTCCCGGACAACATGTTTAGGGCCGAAACGGAGAAAATTGCCGTGAGGCTTGCCAAGGGGCCCACCAAGGCGATGGGGCTCACGAAAAGGGCAATGAACAGGGCAGTAGTGGTCGACATGGACTCGGCCCTGGAATACGAGATGTACCTCCAGGAAATCGCAGGAAAGACGCGGGACCACGCGGAGGGCGTCAGGGCCTTCTTCGACAAACGTGAGCCAGATTTCATGGGGGAGTAGAACCTTGTCTGGACAGCACAGGGGTCATCAAACGGGCCTAAGACGCGGTTACTGATCCGGGTTCCTCGACGAACCAGGAGCGACAACTCCTGACTTCGCAAAGAAGATAAGCGCCTAGCAGGCCACGAGACGTGTGAAAGACGAGACAGTGGTCGTAGAAGCCGCAAGGACCCCCATAGGCAAGTATGGCGGCATACTGAAGTCCGTCCGCCCCGACGACTTGGGAGCCCTAGTCCTGAAAGAAGTGCTCCAGAGATCTAAAGTCGACCCCGCCATAGTCGACGATGTCTACCTCGGCTGCTCGAACCAGGCGGGGGAGGACAACAGGAATGTCGCTCGGATGGCGGTGCTCATGGCCGGCATGCCCTACTCGGTGCCCGGAGCTACAGTGAACAGGCTCTGTGGGTCTGGTCTTGAGGCAATCAACTCGGCATCGAGAGTCATAGCGGCCGGTGAGGGGGACGTACTCCTCGCGGGAGGCGTGGAGAGCATGACGAGGGCGCCAATGGTCATGCTGAAGCCGGAGACGGCCTACATGAGGGGTGCAGCAACGCTCGTGGACTCCACCATCGGATGGCGTTTTGTCAATCCGGCTTTCCCGAAGGAATACCCCCCGTATTCAATGGGTGAGACGGCGGAGAATCTAGCCGAGAAGTACAAGATCAGCAGGAACTCTCAGGACGAGTTCGCTCTCAATAGCCACAGGAAGGCGATAGACGCCACGAGGAGCGGGAGGTTTGCGGAGGAGATCGTCGCGGTGAAGACGCCGGAGAACGAGAGCGTTTCGGTGGACGAAGGACCAAGGGACGATACCTCTATCGAGAAGCTCGCGTCATTAAAGCCCGCTTTCCGAAGAGAAGGTACCGTGACTGCGGGGAACTCGTCAGGCATCAGTGACGGTGCAGCGGCGCTCGTCCTGATGAGCGCCGCCAGGGCGCAGAGCCTGGGGGTCAAGCCGATCGCCAGGATTCTTGGTTCGGCGACCGCCGGGGTCCATCCAAGCTATATGGGGATCGGGCCGGTTTATTCAACGCGCAAGCTGCTATCACGGCTCGGGATGGAAATGGATGATTTCGGCATAGTGGAGCTCAACGAGGCCTTCGCGGCCCAGGTGCTTGCATGTATCGAAGAGATGCCCGGGTTCGAAATCCGCAACATGAATCCGAACGGAGGAGCAATAGCTCTGGGGCATCCCCTCGGATGCAGCGGTGCCAGGCTCGTCACTACTCTCCTTCACCAGATGAGGCGGACGGGGGCCCGATATGGGCTCGCCACGATGTGCATAGGCGTCGGACAGGGCATCTCGACGGCGTTCGAGTTGCTGAAGTAAGAGTTATGTCACACCGCTAGCCCTCCTTTTCGTGGGATTGCAAGTAGAAACCGTGCCGAATTACCAGATGTTCATTGATGGGGCCTGGGTGGACTCCCACTCGGGAAGGCACTACCCTGTGTTCAATCCAGCGAAGGGACAGGTCCTGGCCCACGTCCCCAAGGGAGACTCGGAGGATGTCATGGCGGCAGTGGATGCGTCTAAGGTCGCGTTCGAGAACCCTTCCTGGAGGGGGATGGACCCCAGCAAGCGCGGGAGACTCCTGTACAAAGTATCCCAACTGCTCAGGGAAAGGTTGTCGGATCTTGCTAAGCTGGAGACGCTGAATAACGGGAAGCCGCTCGGACAGTCGAAGGGGGACATCGCCATGGCCGCACGGCACTTCGAGTATTTCGCAGGGTTGGCGGATAAAATCCAGGGGAGCACCATCCCGATTCCAGGGAACAGGCTCGATTACACGCTGAAAGAGCCCCTCGGAGTCACAGCGCACATCGTGCCCTGGAACTACCCCCTTGTCATGGCCGCGCGGAGTATCGCCCCTGCGCTCGCCGCCGGGGACACCGTCGTCGCGAAGCCTGCTTCGTTCACCCCCCTGACACTGCTGAAGTTCGCCGAGATGTGCAAGGAGTCGGGGATGCCGAACGGCGTGGTCAACGTGGTCACCGGAGGCGGAGACGATCTGGGCGGGACGCTCATCAAGCACCCCGACGTCAGGTTGACAGCACTTACGGGATCCGTGGAGACTGGTATGAAGGTCATGGAGCTCGCTTCGAACAACCTGTCTAGGGTGGTCCTCGAGCTCGGAGGGAAGAACCCCCACATCGTGTTCGGCGACGCGGACATGGAGAAAGCAGCCGCGGCTGTCCTCAACGGAATATTCACGAACGCAGGGCAGATGTGCTGGGCAGGTTCCCGGTTACTCGTGGAAGCGGGAGTGAAGGATGCGCTCCTGGAGAAGCTGGTTGCTGGCGCGAACGCGATGAAACTGGGCGACGGGCTGCAGCCTGACACTGCAATGGGCCCCCTGGTGGCCGAATCGCAGAGGAAGCGCGTCGCAGGTTACGTCGAAATCGGGACGGGGGAAGGTGCGAGGGTAGCCGCAGGCGGGCAGCCGCCGGCCGAAGAAGGGCTGAAGGATGGGTACTTCTTCAGGCCTACGATACTCGACGGGGTCACCCAGGAAATGCGCGTAGCGCAAGAGGAAATCTTCGGGCCGGTCCTAACGGTGACGCCTTTCGAGGGCCAGGAGGACGCCGCCGAGAAAGCAAACGACTCGATCTACGGGCTTTGGGCGGGAGTCTGGACAAGGGACCTGAGGAGGGCCCACACGATGGCAGCCAAGCTGGAATCAGGGATTGTCGCGGTGAATGAGGAACCGATTACGTACCCGCAGACGCCGTTCGGTGGATTCAAGAAGAGCGGCAACTCGTCAGAGCAAGGCATTGACTCCCTGAGCTCATACGTGCGCGTGAAGAACGTCTCTGTGAACCTGGATTAGCCCTTCCACACGTCTTCTTCCATCCCGACACTCTTGTTGGCCCACCTCGAGAGGTTGAACAGGTAGGAGGAGAGGCGGTTGAAGAAGGGAAGGAGCTCTGGGTTCATATCGCAGGATTTCGAGGCTGTAAGGATGCGTCTCTCCGCTCTCCTGCACACCGATCTCGCGACGTGAAGCATTGCCCCAGTAGGAGAGCCTCCCGGAAGGACAAAATTGCTTAGGGGAGGGAGCTTCACAAGTAACTCGTCGGTCAGCTCCTCCAGCCTCTCGACGTTGGACCGCCGTATGCGTGGGACCTTCTGCTTGCCCTGAATTTCTGTCGCCGCATCCCCCCCGGCGACGAACAGCATCCTCTGGACCTCCTTTAGGGAAGTCGCGAGCGCCCTATTGTCTGAACCAGCGATTATGACCCCGATTACACTGTTCAGTTCATCGATCGTCCCGTAGGCTTCGACCCTTGGGTCGTCTTTCTGCACACGCTTTGGTCCGAAGAGGGAAGTGTCTCCCCTGTCACCCCGCCTGGTGTACATCGCCCGTAGGCGGCCGCCTCGAATTATTAACGGTAACAGGCATCTCTTGGGCGGTAGCCCGTTTGGGGTTCAAAGGCAATTCTTTGGGTCAACTGGATAATCATTGTTGGTCACCAATATTACAGTCTGAAGTTTCTTATGGGAAAGAACTAGGATGGCGGGGGCGAATTAGACAACGACTTTCGAAAACCATGACGTTCATTTGTTCACACCGCAGGAAGCCTCGAAGCTACTCCCAGACATCAAGCCGAAGATGAAGGAGTTGATCGAGAAGAAGAAGGTCATAGCTAAGCTCCATAACGACATCGAAAAGTACAACCTCTTCGGATTCAGGACGGCGGAACTGGCAGAGAAGGCCGCCCAACTTGATGCACTTGTCGAGGACATGAAAAGGGAGGTCTCCGAGGTAGAGGATCTGGGTGTGGAAGTTAAGGACCTAGACTATGGTCTAGTGGACTTCCCGGCCGAAAAGTATGGAGAGAAGGTCATGCTCTGCTGGAGGTACGGCGAGCCCGAAGTGGCTTTCTGGCACAGGCCGAACGAGGGGTACAACGGAAGGAAATCTCTGAAGCTGCAACTAATCCAGCCCTAGTGGGAAAACAATCCCTTCGCGTTGTCGGTAAGGAGTTTCTCGCCGACACCTGGCTTGAGATTGGGCGCGACGTTCGTCCTGAAGTCATCGAGCCAATCCTTCTGCCTAAGCATGGGGTAGTCGGTGCCAAATAGGAATCTATCCCTGAGGATTCCGTTGAGATATGGGAGCACGCTCTTGGGGATGTACTTCGGTTTCCACCCCGAGACGTCGATGAAAACGTTGGGGTTCCTCAGTGCAATTGCGATTGCCACATCTGGCCAGGGCCATCCGAAGTGCGCTATGATCACCTTCAGGTCTGGAAAGCTCTGGCAGACCTCGTCGACGAGCTCGGTCTTGCTGTACTTTATCTCGCAGTCACCGAGCCCCGTAGTGCCGGTGTGAACGAGTACAGGAATACCCGTCTCTTGGCAGAAATCGTAGATCGGATACATCCGCCTCCTGTCATTGATGTAGACTGAATTGGCGCTGCTGTGGACCTTCAGGCCGCGCATTCCAAGCTTCTTGACAGCCCTCCTCAACTCTGCCACGGCCGCCACTCCGGCATTGGGATCTACACCTGCGAAAGAGATCAGCCTGTCCCCTGACTTGTCGGCTATCTTGGCCACCTCATCATTACGCAACGTGTAGTTCTTGAACGCGGGGTTCCGAGTGGCATGGGTATCCTGGCCAAGTATCACCGCCCTTGCAACGCCGGCCTCGGTCATCTCTTCCAAGAGCTGGTCCGTGGTTGCGGGGAGCTTCGAGATGTCCAACCTGAAGAAGCCACATGCTTTCATAATGGGCCCGTTTTTCTTCATGAACGCCCTTGTCCATGGGTGCACATGGACGTCAAACGACAAGCTTTCTAGGCTGTACTCGGCTCAATCATTAACCTTTTTTTGTGGCGTTTCGTCCAGGACAAACATGAGTCTGACATCGAAGGAGCTTCAGGTGGGCGACATGGCGCCCGATTTCACCTTGCCTGCCTCGACTGGGAAGAAAGTAAAGCTCAGCTCTCTAAAGGGGAAGAAAGTCGTCCTCTATTTCTACCCAAGAGACGACACCACTGGCTGTACGATAGAGGCGTGCGGATTTCGCGACAACATGCCGAAGTTCGACGACATGGACGCGATGATACTCGGCGTTAGCAAGGACTCGCTGGATTCGCATGATAAGTTCATCAACAAGTACTCTCTCAACTTCACTCTTCTCAGCGACGAAGATGGGGTCGCGCACAAGCTCTACGACACATGGAAAGAGAAGGTCCTCTACGGGAAGAAGTACATGGGAACGGAGAGGTCGACCTTCGTAATTGGTGTGGACGGGAAAATCAAGAAGATATTCAGAAAGGTGAACCCCCAGGGGCACGAGGCGGAGGTTCTGGCCGCCCTGAACACCTAGGATTTCCCAAAGTTGGGTTCTTTCTTTGCCGGCATAAAGGCGGGGACACTCAGCGGGATTCTCTACATCGGGGGCCTCGCCGTCTTCAACGTGGTACTGCTGTATGCGCTCCAGAATTCAGCTCTCCATGCGATAAGCCAAGCCTATCCTCAGTCTTGCCCCCTGACCCCGAACGTGAACGGGAGCGCCGCTGATTGCTTCCAATCGGTAGTCGCCGTTGACGTCCCGTTCATCGCGTTCGTCGCCTTTTTCATCACTCTCATCTACGCAGGCGTCTTTGGTCTGTATTACGATTCGCTCCCCAATCTTGGGAGCACGGTCAAGGGTCTAATCTTCGCGGCGGTAATTGGTCTGAGCCTTGTCTTCTTCGGTTTTTCGGGATACGTCTTTGACTTCGAGTCAGGAGTTGCGACTGCCTTGGTGATGCTCATTTGGACCCCCTTCTTCGGGTACCTTCTCGGAAGGCTCTACAAGAAGTACACCCGCGAGGTGGAATTCTCGAGCCAAAACCCAGAATTACTGAAAATCATAATCGATGGCAGGGACAGTACAGGACGTGTGAAGACCTTCGCGACAACATCGAACCACAAACTTCGCGCAGAGGTCGCGGAGGACGCCTCATTCAAGGAATGGCAGGCCGCAGGAGGGATTTCACTGGAGGATGCACGTTCCTTCGAGACGACCATGGAAGTCAACGACAAAGGAAAGATCGTTGGGAACGTTGGAACAAAATATTAGTCAAACGACGAATCACAGTAAACGTTTAGCCGAAGGTTAAATATCCAAAGGTGAAAGGTCACCGAAATGCTTCTGAAAGCCGTCCCCGAAGAAGAGTACTGTGTGAAATCGCAGAATCACTCCCATGCAAGAGCCGGAACTGTCATTTTCTGTTATAGATGCATGATGGTACTTGGAACTTCACCGGAGCCTAGACTCGGCTCGCTCCTGGACTACTAAGGGATCTTCCCGACCAGGTTTGAAAGCGACCTGAAACCTCGCTTCAAGTAGAACTTATTCGCAATCTCGTTCTGAGCGGGCACATCGGCGACTATAATGTGCGCCCCCATCCTCTTGAGCTCATTCGCCGCCTTCTGGATCATTTCGTTTCCGAGGGCCTTCCTTCTGTATTCGGGAAGTATGTAGAAGTCTGTAACGAACCCCTCCATGTGGGGCTCGTAGAAGATCCTTTCCCGCATCTCCGCCCGCAGAACACCCACGACCTTCGATCCTTCTGCCGCGACGAGTAGCAGATTATCCGGTGACTCAATCGAACCAATGACGTGCTTTTCCGCCCTGGTCCTTGCGTCTGGGACCACCGCAAACAGGGGGTCGAACTCGTTGTTCAATCTCTTCGTCCTGACGATGAGGTCTGCCACTGCGCCCAAGTCATCCCTTGTCGCGCGTCTGATCTGCAATGCCGAGTAACCGGGTGTGCCCCTGCCCGATTTAGGCCTATTCCGGGGGGTCAAGGATTATGCCGTTCCTGCGTAACACATTCATTACCTTTCTGGAATGCTCGATAGTTTCAGTCGCGGCGGCCAGGGATTCTTTCTTGGAGAGTTTCCTTCTCGCGACACCTCCCGTGACGGCCGCCTGCCCAACCCTCGCTGCAACTCGGGGATAAACCTCCCATTGAACCATCGTGGGTATGATGTACTTCTTGTTAATCCCTTTCTCCCGGGCGAAAGCGGCCAGCTCCATCGCGGCTTCGATCACCATCGCGTCGGTGATGGTCTTCGCCCTAACGTCTAAAGCGCCGCGGAAAATCGCAGGAAAAAGGAGGCTGTTGTTGACCTGGTTAGGATAGTCCGAGCGCCCAGTTGCCACTATCTCTGCTCCGGCAGCGAGTGCTGCCTGGGGGAGCATCTCAGGCATCGGGTTCGCAAGGAAGAAAGCAATGGCCTTCCTATTCATCACGCGTATCTCATCTGGTTTGATCAAATCGGGTCCGTTGCCCGCGGCGGCCACCAGCGCGTCCGCGCCGTCCAGGGCTTCCTTCAACCCCCCCGAAATCCTCCCCCCGTTGGTGCGCAGAGCAATGTCGTGCTTCCACCGGTTTCTTAGCATCAGCTTGTCCATGTCCTCCCTCTCAGGCTCGAGTATACCCTTCGAGTCGAGGACGATCAGGTCTTTGGGATTGGCGCCAGCTTGTACAAGGAGTCTCTCAGCCGCTATGTTGGCAGCCCCCGCGCCGAACAGGACTATCCTCGAACCCCTGAGCTTGCGGCCCGTGAGCTCGAGTGCGTTGAAGAGAGCGGCGAGCGTGACGCCAGCGGTCCCCTGCTGGTCGTCGTGCCAGATGGGGATCTTCATCTCCGAGCGGAGGCGCTCTAGAATGTCGAAGCACTTTGGAGACTCGATGTCCTCGAGGTTGACACCTCCCATGGAGGGCTCGAGGGCCCTTACGAACGAGATGAACTCGTCTTCAGTCTTGGCCCTTATGGGGAGTGGTATGGCGTTGACTCCCCCCAGATAATTATAGATGAGGGCCTTCCCCTCCATCACGGGTAGTGCACCCTCGGGCCCGATGTTGCCGAGCCCCAGCACCCTGCTGCCATCCGTAACAACGGCTACCGTGTTCCATCTTCCAGTATACTCGAATGATAGGTCGCTATCAGCCTCTATGGCTCGAGACACCGCCGCGACTCCGGGCGTGTACCAAATCGAGAAGTCCTCAAGAGACCTGACCGGTACCTTCGGCGCAACAGCTACCTTACCTCCGTAGAACTTCGAATACTCGAGAGCCTTCTTGGACGAATCCTCTTTGGGCTCGGGCAAGCGGTCTAGGCGGCTCAATTGACGTATTTGTGCCCTTCCGAAGCCCTCGGCGGCTTCGCCTCGGCGCCCCTTTCAGCACTGGCTTGTTTCCCCTCGCTTTCCTGACGCAAGGTTCACAGCAGGGGCGGGTACCAACCCCAATATCCTCGGGCGTGGGTCGATTTTACCTTTAACCTGCAGGCGGATGCCGAGACAGACCCTTACCGGATACGGTGCCCTTTCCCCTCGTGGACATAGCGATGCGGATCCTTGTCGAAGGCGGCCTTGCACCCGGAGGAGCAGAAGTAGTAAATCTGTCCGTTGTGCTCTGACTTCAGCTGAACCGTGAGCTCATCAACCATCATCCTGCACACGGGGTCCTTCTGCATCGCCTTCAACTGGGGCACGTGCCGATTTAGAGGTTCCCGAGGAGGTCTGGAACAGAATCCGAAACAGACCCCTGGCGGGGTCAAGCAAGGAATGATTTAACATCGGCATGGGTCGACACGCCTCTGAGACGTTGGCGAAGGACCCCGTCTGTGGAATGAGCGTCGAGGAGAGGCCGGGTGCCATCAAGGCTGTTGTCGGAGGCACCACCTACTACTTCTGCAGCGACGCTTGCAGGCTGGAATTCACCATGCCGCAGAAGGAATTGGGCAGGTTGAAGTCGACTCTCGCAGTGGGGGCCGCGCTTACTGTCCCGATCCTCGTGCTGACCTACTTCCCCCTTCTCCCACCCCAAACGAATGGTTTTGTTCTACTCCTCCTAGCAGTGCCGATCCAGTTCTACGTCGGTTCAAGATTCTACCGGGGGGCATTCCATTCCCTCAGGACGCACGCTGCCAACATGGACGTCCTGGTCGCCGTGGGGACTACGGCCGCTTTTGTTTACAGCGCCCTCACCACCCTTGTCCCTTCCTCCTTCGGCGTCCAAGGCGTGTATTTCGACGCCTCTGCTGTAATCATCACGCTGGTTCTTTCCGGGCGGCTGTTGGAGTATTACACGAAAGAAAGGGCGTCAGATTCGGTCAGGAAGCTTGTTGAAGAAAGGCCGAGAATCGCTCACCTGGTCCGGGAGGGAAGAGTCACAGACTCACCCTTAGAGGACCTTGTTGTGGGGGACGTTGTGCAGGTGAAACCCGGGGAGCGAATTCCAACGGACGGCATGGTGCAGAGCGGCGCATCCGAGGCCGATGAATCGCTTCTGACGGGAGAGATCACACCTGTCAAAAAGGAGGTTGGAAGCCAAGTGATAGGGGGCTCAATCAACGCCAGAGGAATGCTGTTCGTTAGGTGTACTGCAGTCGGTCAGGATACTGTGCTGGGTCAGATAACAAGGCTTGTCGAGGAAGCTAAGGCTGGCAGAGCGCCAATACAGAGGCTCGCGGACAGACTTACCCGGTACTTCGTACCCCTAATAATCATGGTCGCACTTGGCGCCGCAATCGGGTGGAGGCTACTGGCGGGCGTCTCCGCCTCGACCTCCGTGCTAGTCTTCGTGTCAGTAGTGATAATTGCATGCCCATGCGCGCTTGGAATAGCAACCCCCGCTGCGCTACTCGTGGGGACCGGGAACGCAGCGAAGAGAGGCATACTTGTGAAGGGAGGGGAGGCCGTGGAAGCTGCGGCTCACATCGACCTTGTCGTTCTCGACAAGACTGGGACCATCACAGAAGGGAAGCAGTCCGTCACCGGAGTCGTGGGGCAGGACGGGGACAGAACACTCGAGATGGCAGCCAGCGTGGAGAAGGCGTCGGAGCACATCATTGGTCAGGCCATAGTGAAGGAGGCGCTGGCGAGGGGGCTGAGTTTGACCGAAGCGAAGGATTTCGTCTCTACCCCCGGTATGGGGGTAGAGGGGAAGGTCGGTGGGAGGATGGTAAGAGTGGGAAGGAGGGATTTTGCGGGCGTCCCCGCGACCTGGGACCACGAGAGGGAAGTGGCCAAGCTCCAGTCCGAGGGGAACAGTGTGGTCTACGTTTCGTCGGGGGAAGACTACGGCGCGATAGCAGTTGGCGACTGCGTAAAGCCTGAAGCCGAGGCAGCCATCAACGAGATGAAGTCCATGGGGCTCTCGGTAGTGATGCTCACGGGTGACAACGAGCAAGAGGCAAGGGCGATAGCCGAAAGAGTGGGAGTTCTGGAATTCAGGGCAGGACTCCTGCCAGCGGAAAAGGAGAAAGAAGTAGAGAGGTTGCAAGCGAGTGGAAGGGTGGTGGCCATGGTTGGTGACGGGGTGAATGACGCCCCTGCTCTGGCGAGGGCAGATCTGGGGCTCGCACTCGGAAGCGGGACCGATGTGGCGAAGGAGACAGGAGGTATGGTCCTCGTCAAAGACAGGCTGACGGATGCTGTCGACGCCATAAAGATAGGCAGGGCCACGATGCGGAAGATCAGAGAGAATCTCGCCTGGGCCCTCGGATACAACGCCATCCTTGTCCCGGTCGCCGCGGGGATCTTGATCCCATTCTACGGGGTAGGGGTCTACTCGTATCTTCCATTCTTCTCAGGGGCGGCCATGGCCCTAAGTTCGGTGTCAGTCGTCAGCAACTCGCTCCTACTGATGAGATACAAGCCCCGGTAGCGGTGCGGCTCGAACGTTTATTTCCCGTAAGGCCTGGCAGGGCAAAGAGATGCTTTCATGGTCGACGCAAAATTCGAGAAGTATGTAGGCGAACACATGGACGACTTCGCCAATGAAGTGATCAGACTAGCCTCTCAGCCGAGCGTTTCGGCCCGGAAGGAGGGAATCGTCGAATGCGCTGCGCTGGTGGAGGAGATGCTCAAGGAAACAGGAGCGAGCACCAGGGTCCTTCGCATAGATGGAGTTGCTCCTCTGGTATATGGTGAGATAAGGTCGACGAAGTCCCAGAAGACGATATTATTCTACAACCACTACGACGTCCAGCCCGAAGAGCCGCTGGAGCTCTGGAAGTCTCCTCCGTTCAGGCCCGAAATCCGGGACGGCATTCTGTACGGCCGAGGAGTGTCAGACGACAAGGGGGAGCTTGTGTCGAGGTTGAAAATCGCGGAGTCGTACACTAAGACCGCCGGGGGACCGCCGTGCAACTTGAAGTTCTGCTTCGAGGGGGAGGAGGAGACCGGGAGCGTCCACCTTGGAGACTACGTCTCGAAGTACAGTGATCTATTCCGAGCGGACGCGGTGATCTGGGAGTACGGCACCGTGGATGCCAAGGGGACCCCCATGGTGACGCTCGGCGTGAAGGGGATGATCTACGTCGAACTGATACTCAGGTCCCTGTCCCAGGACGCACACAGCAGCTACGCGGCAATACTACCGAGTGCCCCATGGAGAATGGTGAGGCTCCTCAACATGCTGAAGGACGAGAAGGAAATGATCAGGGTGCCAGGGTGGTACGACGGTGTGACGAATCTGGGAGAGGACGAGGTTGACGTGCTGCAACAGCAGCCCTTCGATGGCGCCGAGTTCAGGAGGACATACGGCACCAACGGTTTCCTGGGAGGCATTGAGGACGACCAAGCCAAAAAAGCGCTGGTCCAACGTCCTACAGGCAACATAGCTGGAATTTGGTCGGGTTACACGGGCCCCGGACCCAAGACAGTCCTTCCAAAGGAGATACACGTGAAGATGGATTTCAGGTTGGTCCCCGAACAGGACCCTCAGGATTTGTTGAAGAGGCTGAGGAAGTTCCTTGACAACAACGACTTCCAAGACGTGGAAATACAGTTGGAGAGCATGGAGCCCGCTGCCAGGACCTCTTACAAGAACCCGTTTGCCCAGGCTGCGATCATGGCAGCTGAAAAGGTCTATGGAAGGAAGCCTATTGTTGAGCTTGGGTCGCCTGGGACGGGGCCTCTGTACCTATTCACACGGAGGTACAACATGCCGTCGGTCGACATTGGCGTTTCTTCTATGGATGGTGGGATTCATGCGCCAAACGAGAACTTGAAACTTGAGAACATGCGCAAAGGCATGCTCTGGATTGCCGAGACGATGGAACTCTTCTGTGCTTCGTGACTTACCATTTCGAGCTGTTGCCCTGTAGGAGGCCAAGTCCCCCCATGTGGTCGCGGTCGATGTGCTTGGAGAGTTCCTCCCTCGATTTCATGGATGCGTTACAGTAGGGACAAGTGAATCTGTCTGGGCGTGCAAGCTCCGGGAGCGGGATGCTCTGGTCTGCCTTTCCCGCGACCATAGCCTTTTGAGTGATTATCCCGACCAACTTTCCGTTTCTGGTAACAGCGAGCCTCCTTATGCCCAGCTTCGACATCTTTGCGATGGCCTCTCCGACACTTGAAGCTTCGTCTACCGTGTACACGGGGGAGCTCATGATGTCCCTGACCTTGACCACCGAAGGATCCGAACCTGCGGCTACGACCTTGTAGAGGATGTCCCGCTCTGTAACTATACCCTGCGGAACCAAGTCGCTGACTACCATGGCCTCGGTGGCGCCTGCTCCTTGCATCCTCCTCGCTGCCTCGGCCACCGAGTCTGAGGCCGAAACTTGAGCGAAGAAAGCGGACATGTAGACTGACACAGACTGGTTCAAAGAGTCTCGGAGGCTCACGGTTCAGGCCGACCTTCTTCCCTACTTAAGAAGTGTAGACATCCAGCTCATAAACGAGCCAAACTGGGCCTGTCAGCATGAGAGCAGCTGTCCTTGGTTCCGGCCTAATGGGTTCTGTGATCGGGTGGGATCTCGCCAGATCCGAAGGTGTCGACTCGGTGGTAGTCGCTGACATCGACCCCGAGAGATTGAGGAATGTGAAGAAGCGTACCCCGGGTAAGAAGCTCTCGACGGAGATCCTCAACCTGAAGGACAGAAGGAAGGTAGTCCCATTCCTAAAGGGGTTCGACGTTGCTGCGTCCGCGCTTCCCCATGGAATCGTCCACCCTTCGGACCTAGCCGCAGTTGAATCGGGGACCAAGATGGTCAACATCGCGTTCGAGGATGAACAGATGAACCTCGATGCCCAGGCCCGGAAGACAGGAGGAGTGCTGATACCAGGTTGCGGTGTCGCACCCGGACTCGGGGGCGTGCTCCTTGCTCACGGGCTCGAGCAGATGGGTGGGGGGGACGAAGGGCACATCCTCGTGGGAGGTCTTCCGCAGAAGCCGCTTCCACCTTTCGACTACCGCCTCGTCTTCTCCATAGTCGGGCTGCTAAGGGAGTACATCGAGGACGCTCGCGTTTTCAGGAACGGCAAGCTCCTGAAGGTTCGTCCGTTTTCGACGGTGGAGAGTTACGAGTTCCCAGCTCCTATCGGGAAGCTGGAGGGGTTCTGCACTGACGGGCTCGCGAGCCTCGTTTACACCATGAAGGGAATGAGGAACCTCGACGAAATCACCCTGAGATGGCCGGGGCACGCCGAGAAGATGGGGCTGCTCATGGAGTCTGGGTTTTTCTCGAGGGAGAAGGTCAGAGCGGGGGACTTCGAGGTATCTCCGCTTGAGGTTTCGTGTGCCGTCCTCGGGAAGAAGCTTGCTGAAGGCGACCCCAGAGACGTGACTGTGATGAGGGTCATCGCCAAGGGCAGTAAGGGGAGCGTGGTCTACGACATGGTCGACAGGTACGACGTGAGGAACGGCGTCAGCTCAATGGGGAAGACCACTGCGTACACTGGGTCCATAGTCACGCAGATGCTGGGATCAGGCCAAATCAGAGGGAAGGGGGTCATCCCGCCCGAGGTCGCCATCCGGGGGAAGACGGTAGAGCAGCTACTCTCCGAGCTTGACCGTCGAGGAGTCGTAGTCAAGCGATCTGAGGGAAAGTAGGACAGGTGGTCATCGGCGGACCCGCTCGAAAGAATCTGCAAGCTGCAGACTTATGTGCTTCGTCTGGAGGAACTCCATTAGTCCCTCCATGCCCGTTTCTCGGCCAAGCCCGCTCTGCTTGTAACCGCCGAATGGGACCTCGGGGCCTGGGTTGAGATGGCGGTTAACCCAGAGGGTTCCCGTCCTTATGCCCTGAGAAACCTTCATGATCCGGGAAAGGTTATGGGACCAGACGTCCCCTGCAAGCCCGAACCTGGTGTCGTTGGCGATTGATATGGCATCCTCTTCGTCCTCAAACGGAAGGACGCAAAGAACGGGTCCGAAAATCTCCTCTTGGAAAATCCGCATGTTCCTCTCCACGCCCTCGAAAACTGTCGGTTGCACGAAGAATCCCTTCGAGTAATCCTCATTGACGAGCCGCTTCCCACCACTGGTAAGGTGTGCTCCTTCGTCTTGACCGGACTTGATGTAACCCAGGACGCGGTTAAGCTGTGACTCGGAAACGACAGGGCCCATCTCCGTTGAGGGATCGAGACCGTTACCGATCCTAATCTTCGAGGTGGCCTCTCTGAAGCCCTGCATGAACGTGTCGTAGACTGTCTTCTGGACAAGGAGCCTGGACCCTGCGTTGCAGGATTGCCCAGCGCTCCTGAATATTGACCACACGGCGCTTGGAAGCGCCGCCTCCATGTTGGCGTCGTCGAAGATGATATCGGCAGATTTCCCACCGCATTCCAGGTTTACCTTCTTTAGGTTCGAGGCCGCCATTTCCATGATCATCCGTCCTGTCTCCGTGGAGCCTGTAAACGAGACCTTGTCCACGCCAGGGCTCTTTACCAATTCCGAGCCGATGGATTCGCCTGGCCCGGTGATCGCGTTCAGGACCCCAGGCGGGAGTCCTTCGATGGCGCTAAGTAATTTTACGAACTCCATTGTGATTCCAGACGTGTACCCGGCTGGCTTGATGACGACTGTACAGCCGGAAGCAAGGGCTGGACCGAGCTTCCATGACAGCAGGGAGATTGGGGAGTTCCAAGGAACTATCAGACCGCAGACACCCACAGGCTCGTGGACCACTAAGCTCACGTCGGTCGACCCGTACCTGGGGATTCTGCCTACTATGTGCCGCGCCGCGGACGCGTAGTACTCTAGTACATTAGCAGCGTTCAGAAGCTCCCCCTTCGAGTCTGCCAGTGGCTTTCCCGTCTCGAGCGTGAGAAGGACGGAGAGGGTTTCTGTCTCTTGTCGGAGAGTGTCAGAAATCTCCCGGAGAACTTTGGCCCGCTCGGCTGGCCGTTTTGAGGTCCAGAGACCGGAGTCGAAGGCTCTCCTGGCCTCCTCGACCGCGTGGGCAACGTCCTCGGGTCTCGATTTCGCCGCCCTTGAGACGAGCTCTCCGTTCGCAGGATTGTGGCTCTCTATTATCCCCCCTGAGGATTCGGTCCACTTTCCACCGATGAAGTTAGAGTAGGTCCTTGCCTCGTATTTGGATTGCAAGATGGGACTCAGTTCCACTGATTCGATATAAATGCGGTGCTAATCTTTCAAGGGCTCAGAGCCCGTTATTGTAAAGCCGCTTCGGTAAACTGCTCCTGATATCGGCTCGACCTCCCCAACTTCGACGTTTGTCTTGACCGAGCCCGTTCCAATCCATATGTCAGTAACCCTAGCGTTGGATTTCAGAATCTCCACAGGTTCGTTCACAGTCTCCTGCCCTACCCCGGTCCCCGGAAACCTCCGTAAGCCATAGGTGGCACCAAAGGAAGGGAGGTCGGAGGGGCGCCCTTCTTTCTCGACAGCGACTTCGAGCGACAAAGTTTGCTCCGGACCCTTTACGCAGAACCCCCCAAGCTTCGCGCCTGGCGACACGGGTTCCAGCCCGGGGTTGAGGGGGTGGAGCCTCGTCATCGAAATCGTGTCCGCAAGCCGCTTCTGGTATCCGTTCAGTATCCCCCTGAGGAGAGACCACTCCGTCGTGACCCACATGACTGGGAAGAATATCCCCGGCTTCTCCTTGAATCTGCACCTCACGCCCACGGCGGCTTCTTGGTAGATTGTCCTGTCGGGACGAGAAGCCACCATGTCCGCGCTCGAGTCTGCCACAGATACTATCTCGCAGACATAGGCCGTGCACGTTCCGTCGGCCACAACGAATGGCGCGGGTACGAGCTGTTTGAGCGAGTGGGGTTCACCCCTGAAGTAGACTGAGACATAGTCCGCGCCGTAGTGCCAGGGTCCCTTCTCAATAGCGGATGTGGGGCCTGGTACAAGGGGGTGGTCGAGCATTGACATGTGGGACCTTCCAAAGGTAAAAAAGGGTTGGTCGGTTCGCCTAGCCTGATGCGCATTTGCAACTTCACCGTCAGGGGCGAACCCCAAAGCAGTCAGAGGGCCGGCCTCGTCGATGCGGCGCAGGTTTTCGAGCTGACTGAACGACGGTCCTTGCCCGCCTTGCTCGAGGCAGGCGTAGAAGGGGTGAAGCGAAAAGGGAACGGCCACTCGCTGGCCGAAGTCACTTTCTATGCCCCTGTTCCCCGACCAGGTAAGATTCTGGCCGCGATAGTAAACACAAGAGGGATGCTGGGAGGCAAAGACATCACATTGGATAGGCCGAGGCTCGACATGAAAGCCCCCAGCGTCGTGGTCGGTCCGGGCGCTTCGATCCGGGCCCCGAAGAGCGGGATTCGGCCCGAGGTCGAACTTGCCGCCATTGTCGGGAGGAGAATCTCGAATGCCACCAGGGGGGAGGCAAGTGAATCTATATTCGGGTACACTGTGCTCAATGACGTCACGACCCCAGCCGACTCCAGGGAAGATGCCTACGAGGCCTATAGGCGTGACAGGAGTACGGGGGAAATTAGGAGGACCATTCTAAGGGGACCGCTCTTCCGATCGAAGAACCACGACACCTTCTGCCCGATGGGGCCCTGGGTGTGCACACCCGACGAGAACGAAGATTGGTCTGACCTGAGAATGACTACGAAATTCGATGGAATGCTCGTTCAGGACGGGTCCACCTCCGAGTACATATTTGGAGCAGCAGACATAGCGTCTTATGTCTCGCGTTTTCTCTCCCTCGAGCCGGGGGACGTCCTGTCCTGCGGTAGCGTCGGATGGACGCCGGAGGCTCTCGGCAAACTGGATCCGACTGAATATGTCCTCCCTTCAACAATGGGGACCCTGGTACTAGAGATCGAGGGTCTGGGGAGCCTTGTCAACTCTGTCGTCCCAGAGTCCTAGCCGAGGTGCAGATGCCAACGCGTGAAGGAGCCCTGTCCTCTCTCAAGCCAAAGTGTAGCCGTGCAAAGATTCAATTAGAGTTTCCGCGGGAGCGGAATGTTCCTTAGATGGGAGCAATCGACGGAGGGCAATTCCTTCAGAGGGTGGACTCGACCCGCCGAGAGGTGTGGTATGGGGATCAGAAGATCACCGGGTCAGTGTCGGAACACCCTGCGTTCAAGGGAGTTGTAAAATCCATAGCAGCGCTCTACGACATGCAATTGAAACCCGGCATGATCGATACGATGACCTACACGTCCCCTTCGAGCGGAAACAGGGTGGGCGTCAGTTTCTTGCAGCCACGCACGAAAGAGGATCTTGCCCGGAGAACTACGATGATGAAGGCGTGGGCGGATTATTCCGGGGGAATCATGGGGAGAACAGCCGACTATCTGAATAGCTCCATCATGGCAATGGCGGCAGCAGAGGGGTTCTTCGGGAACGTTGGCAGAGACTTCGGCTCCAACATAGTCTCCTTTTACGAGCATGTAAGGGAAAACGACCTGTTGCTGACCCATACCCTGATCAACCCGCAGGCCAACAGGAGCGTCGGCCCTTCGAAGCAGGCGGATCCGTTCACCGCGGCGAGGGTCGTCGAGAAGAACTCCGAGGGAATCATCGTACGCGGGGCAAGGATGCTGGCGACGCTCCCCATCGCCGACGAAATCATGGTATTCCCTTCCACAGTTATCCGGTCAGGTCAGGACGACACTCCCTATTCCATTGCCTTTGCACTGCCCGTGAGCGCCAAGGGCCTGAGGTTCATATGCAGGGAGTCCTTTGCTTCGGAATCTCGTTACGACCACCCGCTGGCTTCGAGGTTCGATGAACAGGACGCGGTTGTTGTGTTCGACGACGTATTGGTCCCCTGGGATCGGGTGTTTGTCTTAGAGGACCCGGACAAGGCCAACAGGGTGAGCGAAGCCACGGATGCGATTGTATTCATGGCGCACCAGGCGACGGTCCGCGAGGCAGCGAAGGTGGAGTTCGTCGCCGGACTGGTGACACTTGTTGCTGAAACCATAGGTGTAGACCAGTTCCCTCAGGTCCAGGAAAGGATCTCGGAAACCCTCCTGACCGCAGAGTCGATGAGGGCGTTCTTGGTGGCAAGCGAAGCAAACGCGAGAATGAACAGGTGGGGGCTAATGACTCCTGATTACCTCCCGATCAACTCCGCAAGGAATCTGTGGCCGAGAGTGTCGCCGGGGCTGTCTGCTGTCCTCAAGCAGATAGGGGCAAGCGGGCTCATGGCAATCCCACCGGAGGGGATCCTCGGCTCCCCAGCAAGGCCGGACGTGGATAGATACTATCAGGCGAAGACGGCCGACGCCGAGGAGAGAATTCGGCTGTTCAAGCTGGCATGGGACATCGCCGGCAGTTCTTTCGGGGGGAGGCAGGACTTGTACGAGAGGTTCTTCTTTGGGGACCCGGTTCGGATGGCCAGCGCATACTATGCATGGTACGACAAGGAGCCGTACAAGGAGAGGGTAAGGGAACTGCTCCACAGGAAGGACTGAGGGTGACCTAGTTGAAGCGCGGCTTCGAAATAGTGAAGGCAGGGCATATCGAGTTTCTCGTCACAGACCTTGCTGAAGCGAGGAAGTTCTATGTGGACACCCTCGGATTCGTGGTGACAGAGTCTGACAGGACGCATGTCTACCTCCGTGGGCTGGAGGACAGGTACCATCACTGTCTGACCCTCACGAAGTCCGACAGGGCCGGAGTCGGGCACTTCGCGTTCCGCGTCGCCGATGAATCGGGGCTCAGGGCGGTCGAAAGGTTGGTGAAGGCCAGGGGCTGGTATAGCCGCTGGGTAGAGCCGGGAGAAGAAAGGGGGCAGGGGCGGGCGCTGATGGTTGAGGACGGGTTTGGGTTCCCTGTGGAATTCTACGCAACGATGGCCCCGGAGGAATGGCTACTGCAGAGGTATCAGAAATACAGGGGGGCGAAGGTGATGAGACTGGACCACTTCAACATAATGGTGCCTGACGTAGCTTCGGCCTATGACTGGTACGTGGGGGGCCTTGGATTCGGGTGCACGGAAGTCACTGAGACAGAGGGGCGGAGGCCGCAGCTCTGGGCAGCGTGGCTGAGAAGGAAGCACACCTGCCACGATATAGCGCTGACCACAGGCAAGGGTCCGCGAGTCCACCATGCTGGGTTCACAGTTTCGGACCGAGCCTCCATAATGGACTCAGCCGATCTGCTGGCCGCAAGCGGGCACGTCAAGAGCATGGAGCGGGGTCCGGGAAGACACGGGGTCTCCAATGCTTTCTTCCTCTATCTCCGGGACCCAGACGGGAACAGGATCGAACTCTACACCGGGGACTACATGAGTGCGGATCCCGACTGGGTCCCAATCCGTTGGAAGCTCAACGACCCACGCAGACAGACGTTCTGGGGGGCGCCGACGCCGGAAAGCTGGTTCAACGATGCCATGATGGTAAGGTCGCCGAGAAACGGTGAAGTCGCGAAGATCGCTGCACCAAAGATCAAGGACAGGCCGGACTACCTTCTCTCGGTTCGCTGACTACTACCAGACCATGTCCGACGGCGGAGCAGGGTACTCCATCTGCTCAGTTGTCGTGTACTGCTGCGAATAGTAGACGAGGGGTCGCTTCGAGTTGAAGGTCTTGGCTGCCACGACCTCCCCGACGAGGATGGAGTGGTCTCCTCCGTCGTACACCCTCCACGCCCTGCACTCTATTGCCACCCTGACGCCTTCAATGATTGGAGAGCCTGTGACGCCCCCGATATATCCGAGCCCTTCGAACCTGTCTTTGGCCTTGGTCCTCCCGGCAAACCTGTCCGAAACTGACTTCTGGTCGTCTGCCAGGAAATTGATGGCATACACTTTCGCCTCGCGGAAGAGGTCATGGATGGCGGAACCTTTTGCGATGGAAATCAGGACGAGCGGTGGTTCAAGTGACACGCTTGTGAAGGAGCTCACCGTCAGGCCCGTGGGCCCGCTCGGACCCGTTGTAGTCGCAACAGTGACTCCCTGGGGATAGACCCTCATGGCCTGCTTCAAGCCGCTCTGGGAATCGGTTTCCATTTGATTCCAGTTACCTGGTTGGGATACCGCGGACGCTCCTGTGTCGTTTAAAGCGTTCCCTATCGAGATGAGTCACTAAGTGGAGCATTCAAACCCGTGCCCCTCTTCTCTGGGTGGTCAGGAATCCGTGGGTTCCTTGGTTCGCTCTCGATCCGACAATTCGGATAGCCGCCTGGCCAAGTCCTTCAACTCCTTCCTGTGGGGTTCCAGTTCGTCGCGGTCTGACCCCTTGAGGTCTTCCATGTACGAAACGAGCCCTTGAATCTCGTTGACCATGTCTACGGTCGTGCGGGGGGTGCGGAACCTAGGTCCAAACGAGGTACTCAACTCCTTCTTGGCGTTCGGAGTCAACTCGTACCTACCGTCAGGCCGCTTGAGGATCGTACCTTCACTCACCATCTTCTCCAGTAGCGGGTAGACCGAACCGGGCGTCGGACGCCACCAACCACGCGTCATCGCTTCAACGCCATCCATTATCTCCACGCCGTTCTTGGGTGAAGTTGAGATAAGCGATACCATCATCATTCGAAGCCCGCGCCTGCCGTTAATCATGAATCTGAAAGGCCACATTGCGGCGACGGTCGCTTTTCGGCGGCTTATAGGAATTCATATAAATATAGGAATTCCAATATATTTAAGAACCCCGCCCATGGCGTTACACTATAGGAGGCGAAAACAACGCAGACAACATACGACGAACAGCGTCCTCACAGGGGAAATCCGTTCGCATGGGCCGTCATCGCAGTGGTCCTGGTGGCGGTTGTCGCTTTCTTCGCAGTACTAGCAATCCACGGCTTTCCAAGCGTGCCGGCAGGACCATACTACGGGTATCCGTTCATCGGCTGGTGGTTCTTCTTCCCATTCGGCATACTCTTCCTCTTCATTATCGTGTTCATCGTCAGCCGGCTGATATTTTGGCCGATGGGATGGGGGTGGAGGAGACGGTACTGGTACGGCTACGGTTACGGGGACGCGAACGAGATCTTGCGCCAGAGGTACGCCCGTGGGGAAATCTCGAAAGAGCAGTTCGAACAGATGAAAAGAGACCTGGAGCAGCACTAGGCTCCAGGCCCTTCCACTGTTCGGCTGCTTCCAATCGGTTTATTCGTCCAATCGCATGAAGGGTCAGCATGCGGATTCTGGTAAGGAAGGGAAGGAGGACGGATGCTGAACAGTTCGTCGGCCTGGTCCTCGCCCTTGCGGAGTTCGAGCATCTTGATCCTCCATCGATGGAGGGAAGGAAGAGGCTCGTCAGTGACATCTTCAGAAGGAGGAAGATCAACCTGCTCGTAGCCTCGGATGGAAGAAGGCTGCTTGGCTACGCACTTTACTTCTACACGTACTCATCCTTTGTCGCGAAGCCCACCCTCTACCTCGAAGACTTGTTCGTCCTTGAAGAGTATAGAAAACTGGGCATAGGTTTCTCCCTGTTCAGGAGGTGCGTGGAAATCGCGTTGGCGGAGGGCTGCGGGCGCATGGAGTGGGCAGTCCTGACCTGGAACTCGAAGGCCCTCAGGTTCTACGAAAAACTTGGTGCGCGGAGGATGTCAGACTGGTATGTCTACAGGCTCGACGAAAAAGCTCTGGGCAGGGTTCCTAGGCGGTTCTAGCATGGAGGGTGCGGGCGTGCTAGTCACGTCGGTGAGAAGGCGGCACCACCCAGCCCTTACAGATATATCCATGGAAAATCCGCCTCGAAACGGAGGCATCCTCGTTGGATAGAATAATGCTCTTTCAGGACGCGAAAGGCGGGGACAAGTTCCTCCTCGGCGGTAAAGGCTACGGCCTGGTCGAGATGACTTCTCTCGGGCTGCCAGTGCCACCGGGGTTCGTGATCACCACAGAGGTGTGCAAGCAGTACTACAAAGAGGGGGGGAAAGTTCCTCCTGGTCTCTTTGAGCAGGTGAGGGAGAAGATAGCCCAGGTGGAGAAGGAAACAGGGAAAAAGTTCGGCGGAGAAGACAGGCCCCTCTTGTTCTCTGTCAGGTCTGGCGCACCCTTCTCTATGCCAGGGATGATGGACACAATCCTGAACCTTGGCCTAAACGATCGGACGACCAAGAGCTTGGCGGCCAGAACCAAGAACGAGAGGTTCGCCTTCGATTCCTACAGGCGGCTCATCCAGATGTTCGGTAAGGTGGCTCTGGGAGCAGACGCGGGGGCCTTCGAAAAGGTACTGGAGGAAAAAAGGAAGAACTCGGGGGCGAAGATGGACATAGACCTCCCGGTCGAGGAACTCAAAAGAGTGACTGAGGAGTTCAAGCATATCATCACAAAGCAGACTGGGAAAGAGTTCCCTCAGGACCCGTTCGTTCAGCTCCAGTTGTCCATCGAGGCTGTCCTACGGTCATGGAACAATGCCAGGGCCAAGGAATACAGAAAGTTCTACCACATAAGCGAGGAGCTGGGGACGGCAGTTAACATTCAGACGATGGTATTCGGAAACTTCGGGGAGACCTCAGGATCCGGGGTAGGGTTCACCCGCAACCCCTCGACGGGGAGGAAAATCCTGTTCGGGGAGTACCTCCCGGACTCGCAGGGGGAAGACGTGGTCGCAGGGGTACGAACGCCCATGGGGTTGGACAAGATGGACCCGGTGGTCCTGGAGCAGCTCAAGGACGTCGCGAAGAAACTGGAAGGACATTTCAGAGACATGCAGGACTTTGAGTTCACGGTTGAGGACGGCAAGCTATACACTCTTCAGACGAGAAACGGAAAGAGGACCGCCCAGGCGGCAGTGAAAATAGCAGTAGACATGGCAGGCGAAGGGCTCATCACCTCCCAGGAGGCAGTGTCGAGAATCGAGCCTGACATGCTCGAATCGCTTCTCCACCGAAGGCTGGATCCCACATCTGCAGACAGACCGATCGCAAAGGGCCTTGACGCGTCGCCAGGGGCAGCCTCAGGGGAGGTAGTGTTCGAGACCGAAGAGGCGGCCAAGGTGGGGGGGAGTAAACAGGTTATCCTGGTGAGGGTAGAGACGACCCCTGAGGACATCAAGGGGATGATCCCGTCACAGGGGGTGCTGACCATGAGAGGAGGGATGACCTCTCACGCGGCGGTTGTCGCGCGCGGGATGGGGAAGCCGGCCGTGGTGGGGTGCGGCGAGATAGAAATCGCGGCGGATGGGAGCTGTTTTGTGACCAAGTCGGGTGACAAGGTGATGAAAGGAGATACCATAACGATCGACGGCACGACAGGAAACGTCTACAAGGGAGAAGTAAGGATGGTGGACCCCGAACCGTCGCAGGAGCTCCTCCAGATCCTGGTGATGGCAGACAGAATGAAGAGGCTGGGCGTCTGGGCAAATGCGGACACTCCAGAGGCTGCGCTGAAGGCAAGGGAGTTCGGCGCCGAGGGGATAGGCCTCTGTCGGACAGAGAGGATGTTCAACGCTCCTCACAGGCTCCCTATCGTCAGGGACATGATCATGAGCACGGACGCCGAATCGAGGAGGAAGCACCTCTACAGGCTCTTCCCGTTCCAGCTCTCCGACTTCAAGGAGATTTTCTCGGCGATGGGTGGTAAGCCTGTTGTCGTCCGGCTACTCGACCTGCCCTTGCACGAGTTCCTGCCTCCCCCCGAGGACCTGGTACTCGAGATACAGAACAAGCGGGAGAATGGGGCGCCCCCCGATGAGTTGCAAGGCCTCGAGGCGATGCTCGTCAGGGTCAGGCAACTGGTCGAACATAACCCGATGATCGGTCACCGAGGATGTAGGTTAGCAATAACGTATCCAGAGATCTATGAAATGCAAGCGAAGGCCATCCTCCAGGCGGCCATCGAACTGGATCGGGAAGGAAAAGAGAGGGCGGATATCAAGATCATGATGCCACTTGTAGCGCTGGCAGGGGAGCTGAAGTTCCTAAGAGGGGTGGTAAATCATGCGGCCGAGGAGCTGTTCGGGGAGCTGGGCGACCGGGTCGAATACAAGGTCGGGACGATGATCGAGACGCCGAGGGCCGCGCTCACGGCGGCAGAGATTGTCCAGTATTCTGATTTCTTCTCTTTCGGAACCAACGATTTGACGCAGACTACCTTCGCGTTCAGCCGGGACGACGTCGAAGCGAAGTTCATCCCGAAGTACATCGAGATGGGTCTGCTCGCGCAGAGCCCTTTCGACTCGGTAGATACACTGGGAGTGGGACGCCTGGTAAAAATAGCGGTCGAGGACGGCCGCAGAGCGAAGCCAAGCCTCGAAATCGGGATATGCGGGGAGCACGGAGGAGACCCGAAGAGTATCACTTTCTTCAACGAGGCGGGCCTTGACTACGTAAGCTGTTCTGCCTACAGGGTGCCCGTGGCGCGCCTCGCCGCCGCCCAGGCGACCCTTGGGAAGGCGTCCGCGGCGACTGCATAGCGCCCCTACAGGCCCCCTAAATTCCTGCCGAGGCCAAGAAAATCCGCCCTTCCACGGTTGTTTTCATCATTGAGAATCGTGGTCGCACTTTAATTTGCTCAGAGGGGGCTCCCTAACTTGTTAGGTCATGATAATTCGGGTGCGCTTTCATGGCCGTGGGGGGCAGGGTGCCAAGACAGCGAGCAGGATCCTAGGGGACGCGGGCTTTAATGCCGGCTATTTCGCACAGGACTTTCCCATATACGGTGCCGAGAGGAGGGGAGCGCCTGTCACCGCGTTCACAAGGTTTTCAGACGAGAAGATTACAGAGAAAGGTTTCGTCTTCTCTCCAGACATCTCAGCCATAATGGACGATTCGTTAATCTCCGACCCAATGGCGAACCCTTTCGCGGGGCTCCGGAAGGGAGGCGTCGCAGTTGTGAACACCACCAAGCGGTCCGGCTCGGTGCTCCTGGGGAGGGACGACGTGACCGTTGCCACAGTGGACCTCACCGGCCAGGCGCTCAAGATACTGGGGAAGCCCGTCCTGAGCGCAGGAATCGCAGCTGCGGTCGCTAGGATAGCGGGAATCAATAGGGACGCGCTGCTCAAGGCTGTGTCCGAGGAGCTGGGGGACATTGGGCTCTCTGCGGAGTTGGTGGCGAAGAACGTCGAGTTCGCCACCACGATCTATCAAGAACTCACGCCGCTCAAGCTAAAGACGGAGGAGCTCCCGACGACAGAGAAACTGGTGCCACTTGCCATTGTGGTCTCGGAGAACGGCATCGAGAAGGTTACCAACACAGGGAACTCCTCCCTTAGGCACACCGGCAACTGGAGGACCTTCAGGCCCACAATCGACTATTCAAAGTGCACCGACTGCATGATCTGTTACGCTTACTGCCCCGAGTCTGCGATGTCAGTGGGAGATGACGGAAGGGTGAGGATCGACTACGACAACTGCAAGGGGTGCATGATATGCATGGTAGAATGCCCTCTCAGGGCGGTCTCTCAGTCGAGGGAGGGGAGCGTTTAGTGAAGGGGAAGCTCCTCACTGGCAACGTCGCCGCTGCCGCGGGAGCGATGCTGGCGAGGGTCGACTACATCCCGGCCTACCCCATCACTCCCCAGACGGAGATAATCGAGACCATAGCCGACTGGGTAAGAGAGGGGAAGATGGACTCAAAGTTCGTCCAGCTCGAGTCAGAGCACTCCATGCTGACTGCTGCGGGCGCGGCTTCCCTCACGGGAGCCAGAGTGTTCACGGCGACGTCAAGCCAGGGGATGCTTTACACCATCGAGATGCTCTACAACGTGTCCGGGTGGAGGGCTCCGATGCTCCTTGTCAACGTGTCCAGAGGGGTGGCAGCCCCCATCGTCCTCGAGCCAGATCACAACGACGTCCTCGCCGCGAGGGACAGCGGTTTCCTCCAGTTTCACTCAGAGACCTGTCAGGAGGTAACGGACCTGGTGCTACTCGCCTATCGTGTGGCCGAGGACAAGCAGGTGATGCTCCCCGCGATAGTCAATCTGGACGGGTTCTACCTTTCGTTCACCCGCGAGCCTGTGATCCTGCCAGAGCAGAAGAAGGTAGACAGCTTCCTTCCACCCTATGAGCCTGTGACTCCCATGAGGGCGAGCAAGCCCGTGTCCAGAGGATCATCGGTATTCGAGGGCTTCCTTTACAGCTATTTCAGGTACAACCAGCATGGAGCGGCGCTGAAGGCCAAGGAGGTGTTTCAGAAGGCCGCAATGGAATACGAGGGCCTCTTCGGGAGAAGCTACGGCCCCGTGGAGGGGTTCATGCTCGACGATGCGGATTACGTGCTAGTCATGTCGAACTCGTTCACTGCCCTCGGGAGGCAGGCCGTGAAGCGGATGAGAGAGCGGGGGGTGAAGGCGGGACTCCTAAAGCTGATCATGCTAAGGCCCTTCCCTTCTGAAGAGGTAGCAGCTCTTCTCCGGGGAAGGAAGGTGGTGAGCGTCTTCGACCAAAACCTCGCCCCTGGCTCGGGGGGGATCCTGTACCCCGAGATAGCCGGCGCGCTTTATCATGTTAGAGGGAGACCCAGCGCCATCCTGCCGGTCGTGGGCGCATTGGGAGGGAAGCAGACGACGGCAAAGGAATTGGAAGCTGTCTTCGACGAAATGATCGCCATTGACAGGGAGGGGAAGATCCCAGTTCCCCTGTTCCTGATGAGGGGTGACGAGTTGGACCGGGTTAAGAAGATGGTTTCGATTGCAGAGGGGAAGAGCTGATGGCCGCGACAACGCGCTTCAGAACCCTGAAAGACATGCCGACAATGGACTACATCAGCCCCGGGAACACGCTCTGCGCTGGGTGCGGAGGGATTCTGGCGGTTCGCATCTTCCACAAGGTCCTCGGCCCGAATGTGGCTTGGGTGAACGCCGCGGGGTGCATGACGGTCACGATGTCCTATCCGCTAAGCCCCCTGAAGTCGAACTGGCTCTACACCGCCTTCGCGAGCGCCCCAGCGGGGGCGCAGGGGGTGAGGGATGCGCTGGATGTTCTGATCGCCAAGGGGAAGATACCTGCGTCAGAGGACATGAAGGTGGTTGTCGTCACCGGGGACGGAGCAGCTTACGACATCGGGCTCCAGTCCACCGCCGGGGCCATCGACAGGCACCTTGACTTCTACTATTTGTGTTACGACAACGAAGCATACGGAAATACAGGGTTCCAGGTGTCTTCGTCCACCCCCTACGGCTCGGCGACAAAGACAACCCCGGCGACAGCCTCATACCCGTTCGGGAATGCTGAAAAGAAGAAAGACCTGTTCGAAGTCTGGAGATCCATGAAAGCCCCGTACGTCGCCACACTCGCCAACTCGCACGGGGTCGACTTCTTGCGAAAGGTCGAGAAGGGGATGGCAATCAGAGGGCCTAAGCTCTACATCTCGTTGGCAGCCTGCCCCACCGGCTGGGGGTTCGACTCGAGGGAGTCGGTAGAGCTGGAGAAGCTGGCCGTGGCCACAGGGGTTTGGCCGCTGAAGGAATCAGTGGATGGGGTCGTCAGGCACACCGTCGTTCCCCGGGCTCTGACACCGGTAAAGGAGTACCTGAAAACTCAGGAGAGGTTCAGCCATCTTTTCGAGCCGGAAGAGAAAACGGGAGCGATAGCGGTCATTCAGGAATCGATCAACGGTTACTGGCGCGAAGCGGGAGCCAGAGAGGGCTTCCAGGTGAAGGTCCCCGAGCCGATTGCGAGGGGAGCCGTCGAGCTGACGGGCGCCTAGGCTCAGACTTATCCAATCTCGCAGGGAAGGAACGTGGATGACAGCCGAGGAGTTGTCAGAGGCGGGGAAAGAGACGGCGCCCTCTGCGGGCAAGGCTGCCGCCTGGTTCCTTGCAATCATGTTCCTGGGATACTTCGCATTCACGGCGGACAGGACAGTCCTTTCTGCCATGCTGCAGCCCCTTTCTGCGTCCCTGGGATTCAGCAAGACGGTGTCCTTCGGCATAGCTCAGACGGCCTGGCTGGCAGCGGCCCAGTTCATTGGAGTCTCGGCCTTCGTCCTGGTTTCGGGGTACCTTTCGGACAGGTACGGTCACAGAAGGGTGATCCTGGTAGGGCTCGTTGTTTTCACTGCTTTTACATGGCTGATAGGAACCGCATCCGACTTTCAAGAGGCGTTCGTCTACCGGCTGGTGAGCGGCTTCGGGGAGGGAATCTTCTGGCCCGCTGCCATGTCGGCCGTGGCCAACTATTTTGGCCGGAACAAGGGGCTCGCTCTTGGCATCTTCTACGCCGGTTTCGATCTCGGGGGGGCCGCGGGGAACACGATAGGCTCGGTTACGTTCACAGTCACCTCAGACTGGAGGACAGCGTTCTACGTGGCCCCGTTGATTGGCATCCCAGTCCTCGCCGGAGTATTCGCCTCAAAGAAGACGTTCTCGGCTGCTGCAACGAAGACGGGAACACTTTCCATCGGCAGGGAGTCGCTTGGTCTTCTAAGAAACAAGTGGGTCTCAGCCATAATGGCGTTCGCTTTTCTGGCCACATGGGCATCGGTCTGGCAGGTGGCATACCTGCCCTTCTATTACAGGTCCGTGTTCGACACGTCTGTCGCCCAGTCAGCGCTGACATCTGCAGCAGTCCTTTTGGCCGGAATGGCAGGCAAGACGGTGTTCGGTAGATTATCTGATACGATCAGGCGCGACAGATTGCTGATAGCCCTGTCCATCGTTGTCGTGGGTCTCTACGGGGTCTTCTTTGCCACATCTGACCTCAGTCTCGCCATACTCAGCGCAGTAGCCGCCGGTTTCTTCAGCTCGGCTATCTTCCCGGTAATGCAGGCGCTCGCATCCGACTCCTCGGGTGGAAGGACAGGCACGGTCCTGGGTCTGACCACCACCTTCCAGTCTGTCGCGGCGGTGATAGGGGTGCTGCTTCCAGGAGCCCTGCTTTCCTTCGGAGTGAGATCCGCATTCGCCATCGGTGCGATTGTACCTGCGCTGGCGATGACCGGGGCCGCTCTCCTCCTCCACGAGTCGAGGGGGACAAGAGATCCTAAATTAGGCCGCAATAATTTATAGTGCGAAGGAGAGAATTGGGTCGATGTGCGTCACCAGGGCGGGAAAAGTGGTCTCCGCTTCACAAGGGAGGGCGAGAGTCGAGTTCTTCGATGGCCGTGCCCTCGATGACGTCGACGTTTCTGTTGTGAACGCGAAGAAGGGGGCGTTCGTCGAGGTCTTTGGAAACCTGGCCCTCGGTGTGCTGAGCCCCGCCGAGGCCAAGAGACGCAAGCAGGCATGGGCAGAGGTGGTGAAGGCGATGGAGGCGGTCCGCGAATGAAAGCCGATGGCGTTCTGTTCCACGCAAAGTACGCCTTCATGCCCAACAGCCTCGGGTACTGCGGACCTGACGAGAAGGGGCAGATCCAGCGGGACCTCGAGGGGGGGAGGTCAGACGAAGAACTGGTTCAGACGCTGCAAAAGTTCGAAGCGGCCTATCCCTTCCTGAAGCTAATCGCGAAGAGCGCAGGAAGGCAGGTTTTCGAATATTCGGTCCCCGAAGCCTATTGGATAGGGAACCGGCTCCTTGACATGGTGCCGGTCTCTGATTTCTATTCCTTTTCACACCGTGAAATAAAGGGGAGGGACCCCAAGAAAGTGCGAGAAGCATTCAGAGAGCTAGGTGGAGCCGCTCCCCCGCACCACACCTTCTACGTGATGAGCACTTACGCGACCACAGCGGTCCCCGACGGCCCCAATGTAACGAACGAAGCGAGGGGCAAGATCGCAGAGGTTGTAGATAACTGCAGAATATCCTGGGGGACCGTGAGAAAGGTGGAGAAGGGAGAGCTCAAGGTGGAGGTGAGGCCTGTGGGAGTAGAGGACGGTGGACTCTTGCTAAACCGTCCCGCAGTGAAGAGGGTCCGATACAATCCCGAGGTCAATCCGTTCGGCGCTGTCAAGGGTGGGGATATTGTATCCATCCACTGGAACTATGCCTGCGACATCCTAACTCCACGTCAGGCGAAGAACATAGCCAGGTACACAGATGCCGATATGAAGCTGGTCAACAGGTTGTTGAAATCAGAGGGCAGCAGAAAGTAGACTAGGAGTGTAGGTCCTTCAGCGCCTCGATTCTCTTGGCCCGAGCGTCGTCGAGCCCTTTCAGGTAATCGACCAGCCCCGAGATTTCGACCATGTTCCGCTTCGAATCTTCCTGGAGCCGTATGAAGGCGTCCCTTCTGAGCTGGTTCTTGGTATCCTGCGCCATCTGTCCGTAGCTCTCCGCAAGATCTTCTTCGGCCGCTGCCCAATACACTAGGTTCTCAATGGCAGTTTCGGTGTAGCCTGTCTTCACGGTCTCTTCCACCTTCTTTGCGTCCTCAACGGAGTCGATCTCCTTGAGGAGTCTAGCGCGTGTCATGATCTCCCTGCGTCCCGTCTGCCTAAAGCGGCATAATAAGGCCAGTGCCGAATCTCGCAATTGGGAGTCAACCTACAGCACGTTCCCCAGAATCAGGAATGGGGCGATACCCGTCAGGACGCTGATGGCGAGTAGTGCAACCGGAGGGAGCATGTCCGCCATCGGACGCGTGTCCTTTTCGCCCTGCTCTTCCCCGAATACCACGGTATTGATGATCTTGTAATAGTAGCCGATGGAGATTACGATGTTCAGCACCACCGTGGCGGCAAGGATATAGAAAATCGAGCCCGTCGACTGCCCCGCCATCAGGAGGGACTGGACCACCAGGATCTCGCTCCAGAACATGCCGAAGGGGGGAGCCCCCATCATGGCCATGGAGGACGATGCGAAGAGGAACCCCAGGACCCTGTTCCCTCTCCCCACCCCCCTGAGCTTGTCGAGCTGGGAGTCTTCCATTGACGCGTGCTTCTTTCCCAGGACCATGAAGAAGTTGGACTTCAGGATCCCGTGATTCCAGATTGTGAAAACGACTGCGACGATTCCGGCGAGGCTGAGAGTAGATAGGGCAGCGAGCATGTACCCCGTCTGGGCGATGGAGCTGAAGGACAATATCCGTCTGAAGTTCCCCTGAGTGAGGGCAGAAAGGTTCCCAAGCAGCATGGTCGCCAGGGCAAGGCAAATTAGCACCAGCTGAAGGTTGGAAGGTCCGCTAAGGATTGTAGTGACCGGCGCGTAGCCATTCCCAGGTACGAGGGGCTCGAGGACCTTGAGGAGGGCGAATATGCCGACCCCGGTCACCGCTCCGGAAATGACCGAGGCCGTTGGTAGGGAAGACCCGCAGTATACGTCAGGAAGCCAGGTGTGCAGCGGGACTATGGCCGCCTCAACGCCGAGGCCGAGGACAAGAACTATGATGCCGAGCTCTCCGAAGCTGTTTCCCAGAGCCGAACCGATGGCGGAGAGCTGGATCGAGCCCGCTGAGAAGTAGATGGCACCGATCCCATACAATGCGAGCAGGCTCCCAATGCCCGCCATTAGGAAGTACTTGATGCCTGCCTCCATGTTCAACGGGGAACGCCCGAAGGTCACCAGTCCGTAGGCCGATACAGCCATCCCCTCCCAGAACAGGAAGAGGGTCAGCAGGTCGCCGGCAGAGATGACCCCAACCAAGCTGCACATCAGTATGGAGTAGAGGGCATAGAAGGGTCCGTTCCTGCCGGAGTCGAAGTATCTCATGGAATAAAGGAGGACGGCGAGCCCGACAACAAGGACGGTGAAGGCTGTGAATGTCGTGAACTTGTCAGCCACATAGAGGCTGGCGAGGGGATCCGACGTAGGTTGAAGCTTCACGACTGAGCCGAGGGATCCCGCCCAACCGGAAGCGAGCACTAGAAGCGAAGATGCGATTGCAACGGCGCTCACAGCTGCGGCCCCGTAGCGCTTTAGCGCCGCTGAGGCTTTGCCTCCGACATCGGCGAGTAACGAGAGCATACCGCCAGCGAATAGGATTTCCATCACCGTAGTGGGCCACATTTTCAGAGCACTCCCATGGCGAACAGTACGAACAGGACGGCTGCGGCGAGAAGCAGAAGGGCCATGTTGGCTCTGATGAGACCCGTCTGGATGTAGGAAACAGCCCTGGAGAGAGGGCGCATGACCCCGCTGTACACCCACTGGTAGAGTCTGTCGAAGCCGAGACCTTCGTGTAGGAAGCCCCTCAGGCCCAAGAGCCCTCTGTTGGATTGGATGACGCCCAGGACCCTCTGGTAGTCCTGGAGGAACGCGAAGTAGGCAATCCCGGCGCACAGGCCAAGGACGGTGAGCGACGTCGCGAGGGTGGCCGCGCTAGGCACCCAAGAGACGGAAGAAAGTAGGGGTTGCGCCTGGAGAATCGCCCAGGCGACGAGGACCGATAATGCGAGGACGAGTATCGGGACAACCATTGTCGGGGGAGACTCCTTCGGCGCCTTCGTCCAACCAGGCTTCCCATGGAAGACACGGAGAAGCGCCCTGAAGCTGTAGAGGGCCGTGAACGTGAAGACGCAGAGGACAAGGAGAGATTGGAGCGCCCCCGCGGTGAAAGCCGAGGACAGGATTGCATCCTTGCTCCAGAATCCCACCAGTGGCGGTAGTCCACTCATGCCGAGCATTGCAATCAGGAAGCCTGCGTAGGTGTACTTCATTATCCGGGCGAGGCCCCCCATCTCGTTGATGCTCCTCGTGCCCAGGGCCGTGATCACAGAGCCTGCGGCGAGGAAGGCGAGGGCCTTGAAGAGCCCCTGGCTGATCATCTGGTAAGCCGCGGCGGCGAGGTTTCCGAGCCCTATCGCGGCAAACATTAGGCCGAGTTGGCTGATCGTCGAATACGCAAGGACACGCTTCAGGTCGTCCGCTGCGAAGGCACAGGCCCCCCCAACAAGTGCGCTTAGGAGGCCAATAGCAAGGATGACGTCGGTAAGTGACCCGGAAAGTTGTGGAAGCGTGATTACAGGATACATGCGGAGCATCAGATAGACGCCGGCGTTGACCATGGTGGCGGCGTGGATGAGCGCAGAGACGGTGTTGGGGCCCTCCATGGCGTCAGGGAGCCAGGCATGAAGAGGGACTTGGGCAGACTTGCCCATTGAACCAATGAACATCAGAAGGCCAAGGGCGAAGATCGTCCCGGTCGCGAGCGTCGGGATTCCGTTCGGACCCAATATCGTGTCAAAGCTTGTCGATCCGAAGGTAACGGCGATGAAGATCACTGCTATGAGGAGTGAGGCGTCCCCGAGGCGTGTGACCACGAATGCCTTCCAACCCGCCTTCCTGGCGGCAGGTCTGTCCGTCCAGAAGGCGATGAGCAGCGCCGAACAGACACCCACCAGCTCCCAGAAGAAGTAGAACTGGATGAGGTTCCCCGCCATCACGAGCCCCATCATCGAACCGACGAATAGGAGGACGAGAGAGTAGTAGCGGCTCTGTCCCGGCTCTTCCTTCATGTAGCCGAGGGAGTAGACGACCACGAGGAATGACACGAAAGAGACGAAGGCGCCCACGAGGGCTGAAAGTTGGTCAACCTTCACCTGTAACATTACGTTCAACTGCGGGAGCCAGAGAGTATACCCCTCGGTGACTGAAGTCCCGAAGGTCGTTGCCCCATAAATCGCGGCGACCATGCCCAGTCCAGAGAAGACAACGGCAAGCCAACCCCTTAGCCTGCCGTCGATTCTGGACACCAGTGGAACCAGGGGGACTCCCAGAAGCGGGATGACCCAGGAGAGCCAGGCCCAGTATATCATCTGCGGAGCCTCCTTATCTCGTCAGGGTTTAGCGTCCCATACTTGCGGTAGACAACGACGATGATGGCGAGCCCCACTGCCTCCACCGAGGCCCCCACGAGGACCGAGAGCACGACGAAAGCGTCAGAGAGGAGCCTGGGGCTGTAGCCCATCCCGGACGCGAAGAGGGCAAGGTTGGCACCGAACACTGCGACTTGGAAGGACATGATACTCTTCAGCAGGTTCTTGGAGACGGAGATGGAAGCAATCCCGGTGAATAGCAGGGCGGTGCCCGTCGCAATGAGGATGGTCTGGTCGAGGGCCAAACTAGTTCTCCCTCCCAAGCAGGCTGACTATGGCGACCATGGAGCCGGCGAAGACAACTATCAGAATGAGCAGGTCCCAGGGGCGGAGTGTCCAGAGGAAGCTGAGAACGGCCTGAGATGAATCAGAAGTGGCAAGGCCCCCGGCCTTCCCCGAGAAGACCGCGACGAGCGAGATTCCGCCGATGGCGGCGGCCAGCGGGATTGCCCCGAGCGCTAACTCGCGCGCCCCAAGACCAATCTTCGACTCGCCCGTAATCAGGACAACGGAAAGGAGCAGGACAGATATGGCTCCCGCGAATGTAATCATAGTAAGGAGCCCCAGCAGTCCGTCCCCGTAGACAGTGAAGGCTACCCCGAGCACGATGGATGCATAGAAGAGCGATATGAGGGAGTAGGAGACTTTCGAGGCAAGCAGGGACGTAGCAACCGTCACGAAGAGCGCCCCTGAAATCAGGAGCGCGACCAGCTCACTTTCCAACCTTGAGCGCCTTCTCCATCACTAGCGATTTCTTCTTGAAAACTGCAAGTTCGAAGTCATGAGTCAGGGCCAGAGCACCGAACTTGCAGTCGTCGACGCACTGGCCACACGAGATGCAGGTGTAGAGGTCAAAGATCGGCCTCTTGATGTCCACCTGCCTGGAGCCTATGGTCTTCTTCGCGACGGGAACCATCGTGATTACCCCCGCCGGGCAGACAATTTCGCAAATGCTACACCCCGTGCATTTCACCGGGTCCACGTCGAGTTTCCCTCTGAACCTCTCAGGCAAAGACGTCTTGCCGAAGGGATACTGCGCGGTCACAGGGTGTTCGAGGGCAGTTCTGAACATCTCCCCCATTGCGCCAGCGACCTTTCTCCTTGGTTCGTCCGTCACCTTAGTAGCACCACCACTGCCAACTGCAGAAGACTGAGAGGGGTGAGAACTGTCCAGAAGAGCCTGGCCGCCTGGTCTATCCGGACCCTTGCCAATGCGGTCTTGATCGCGAAAATCAGGAACCCGACCGCGAAAAGCTTCACGAGGAAGTAGCAGAAGTAGACCACAGCCTGTAGGTTAGCATCAGAGAACAGGACCGGTCCGCCGGCTCCGCCAAGAAACAGGCTCGCGGCGAGGGCGGACAGGAACACATAGGTCAGGTTCTTCGTGAGCTTGATGTATGCCAGCGCATTTCCCGAGTACTCTGTCATCCATCCCCCGACTATCTCCGTGCTGGCTTCAGGGATGTCAAAGGGGGGTTTCTCGAGCTCCGCCAGCGCTGCAACGATAAAGACCGCGAATGCCACGAAGGCAGGAAAGATGTACCACCCGGAGCTCTGGGCGGAAACTATGCCCCCGATGGATAGGCTCCCTGCGAGGACCGCGGGGGTCACCATGGCTATTAGCAGCGGGACCTCGTAACTGGTGTACTGTATCACGAGCCTCCCGATGGCTATGGTGGAGTACCTCCCTGCGGACGCGTACCCCAGAAGAGTCGCCATCAAAGTCGAAAAGGTAAGGACAAAGATCATGAATAGGAGGTCGATTGGATTGTTGATGATGCCCTGGTACCCAAGGACGGGAATGAAGGCTATCCCTATGGCGGGTGCGGCGAAGTATAGCGCGGGTCCCCACTGGAACACGAACGTATCCGATTCTGCGGGAATGATTTCCTCCTTGGAGGCAAGCTTGAAGAAGTCAGCGACGGGCTGAAGGATACCGAAGGGCCCTGTGACGACGGGCCCCCTCCTCCCCTGCATACGGGCTGCAGTCTTGCGTTCGAGCCACTCAAAGAAGAACGCCAGCCACACAAAGAAAGTGAGTCCGGGGAAGAATAACAGCTCAATAATCTGGACTAGGTCCAACCTCACTTCCTCCTGTAGTATTCGATGCCGTATCTGCGGAGGGCCTCCCCTCCTATGGTCCACTCCTTCGACTTGTCAACGTCGACGACAGAGATTCTGTCCATGCAGCCGAAGCACGGGTCCATGCCTGTAAGGACCACAGGTACGTCGGCCAGCACATGCCCTTTGAGCATCTCAGTCGCTGTGAGAATGTTGGCAAGAGTTGAGGTACGGACCTTCACCCGCTCCGGGCCGGAGCCTCCGGCGGACTTCACGAAATAGAATAGCTCTCCCCTCGGCGCCTCGACATGAAATGTCGCTTCTCCTGCCGGGACGCTCCGTGGGAAGTTCACCCTGTACGGCCCTGAGGGCATTTTCTCCAACGTCTCCCTCACCATCCTGCAGGAATCTGTGATCTCGTTGATGCGGAGGGTCAAGAGCGAAGCAATGTCACCCGCGTTCGAAGTCTGGACAACGGGAGGAACCTCGCCATAGGCGGCGTAGGGGTCCTCCGCCCTCACGTCCCTTGCGATTCCGGTGCATCGAAGGAGGGGCCCGACGGGGCAGAGTTTCCTCGCTATCTCCTGGTTGATGCGCCCCCGTCCCTTGGTCCTGACGACGATCGTCTCCTCGCTCTGTACGAGGCCCTTGTAGTATTCGGCCCTCTTCTCTATGTAGTCCATCTCCGTGCGGATTCTGTCGGCCAGGCCGTCGGGGAGATCGTTCCTGACGCCCCCGAGGGTAGTGTAGGACTTGTTGACCCTGTTTCCAGAGATAGCTTCTTCCAGGTCGAGGATGTGGTCTCGGTCCTTCCAAATCCACATGAACAGAGTGTCGAAGCCTGCCCAGTGCCCCAACAGGCCGAGCCAGAGAAGATGGGAGTGAATCCTTTCGAGTTCGGCGACGAGTTCCCTTAGGTATTTTCCGCGCTTAGGAATTTCAAACGGAGCGAGCGCTTCGACCCCTTCGGTGTACGACAGGCTGTGATGGAAGCTGCAGATTCCACAGATCCTTTCGAATAGGTAGATGTTCTTGATCCAGGTTCTCTCCTGCGCCGCCCGCTCTATCCCCCTGTGGACGTAGCCGACCCTTGGCTCGACGGCGACTATCTTCTCCCCCTCAAGGAAGAGCTTGAAGTACTCGGGCTCTTTCAGTGAAGGGTGCACAGGACCGAATGGCATCATCCCTTCCGGGGAGTACTGCATGAGCCCGGCGCCAGCCCGCGACTGATTTTCGCCTGTGTTGGGGTCACTCAAGTTCCATCATCTTCTTGATCTTGTGCGGATCCGCGTCCTTACGCAGGGGGGGCGGAGCATCCGGAGGGTAAGCGTCTGGGAGGAGCAGCTTCTTCCCAAGGAATGGGTTCCCTTCGAAGGCGACGCCGAGGAGATCTTGGATCTCGGCCTCGTAGAGAGTGCCAGCGGCTAGAGCACCCGAGATGGATGCTAGCTTGGGAGCGGACTTGGGGATCTGGGTCCTGACCTGGACGAACCTTTTCCCCTGCCAGAAGTGATAGAGGATACCGATATCCTGACCAAGGTCCATCCCCGTTATCGTGCTCAGGTGATACCAGCCGGGGAGCGAAGACACTCCCACGCATGCTTCGACCACCCTGTCAGGGGGGACGGAAAGGACCGTCGTCTTTGGACCGGTGTTTATGGTCCCGCCGAGCCTAGAGGCGAGCGGGGCTAGCTCTTCACTTGACAATTGCCTCACCTTCGGGGACGGGGTCTGGAATCCCTGTCACAAGCTTCAGTATGCCATAGATTATCGCTTCTGGTCTCGGTGGGCACCCCGGTATGTAGAGGTCAACCGGGACTATCCCGTCTATCCCGCTCCCGGCGCTGTAACAGTCCTTCATCACGCCACCTCCGAGCGCGCAGGCCCCGATTGCTACCACATGCCTCGGCTCGGGCATTTGCTCGTAGACAGTCTTCAGCCTCTCGCGCATCATCGGATTCGCGACTCCTGTCACAAGCATGACGTCGGCGTGCCTTGGGCTAGGAACGAGAACGACACCGAGCCTTTCGGCGTCAAAGCGTGGAGTGAGGGCATCGAGGATCTCGATGTCGCAACCGTTGCAGGATGCTGCGTTCACGTGGAAGACCCATATGGACCTCTTCCTGGCCCAGTTGGTCAGCGCAGAGCTAAAAGGTCCCGCCCCCCGAGGTTGTGAACCAGTAGATCGCAATCATCCCGACACTACCTCCTCCTACCAGGAATAGGAGAGGATAGAAACTGCCGGACGCCTCGAACGAACTTGCAAGGATGAGCGCGAAGGCCTCCACGACAAGAAAGAGGGCAGCGAAGACAAACAGGCTCGACTGGTACAGCCCCCTCGGCGCCACCGACTTCTCTCCGCCTGAGAAGGGTTCGTACTTGACCCCCTGACCGCGGCTGCGCTTCCCAAGACCTCCCACCAGGAGGTAGACTACCAGGTCTGCGACGATGATGATCATTGGCCCCAAGATGACATCGGTGAAGTCTGTCACGATCGCCCAGCCACCCCCTCGACAACAACTGCCACAATCTCATTCACGGACTCCCGCACCGGCCTGCTCAGGCCGGAACCCACCTCGAGCGACATCGGCTGGACGCCGACAAGGAAGCAGTCTCCCAGGCGCTCCCCAAGTCCAGGGACTAGCTTCAGGGGAATGTTGTGCGTTCCGAAGAAACCATACTTTGTGTCGGCCAAGGAGCGAAAGACGACTTGCCCAGGCTTCGCCGAAGCTTCGACGGCGTCAAAGACGACTACCCGACCTTCTGCTGAGGCAAGCTTCGAGAGGAGCCTCTCCGGCGTCGGGGTAAATGCATGAATCTTGACGCCGGGTGCGGGGGACGTGCCAAGCCTTGAACGAAGGGATGTGACAATCTCTAGACCCGCTGCGTCGTCCGTCTTGAGCTCGTTGCCTACCCCCACTAGGTCGACTGGGCACCGACCGTCGGCTATCGTCTGTCGGAGCCCTTCACGCCAACCCTGAGAACCAATGGGCTCCGTGGCGTTGGGTCTGGCGAGCCCTCTTTGCAGTGAATCGACCTCCGTCTCAGGGACGTGCAATTTAGGTCAATTAAACGGCCGATTCCTAATGGAGATAAAAGGATGAGACGTTT
>Ga0187782_10000016_pt1 | contig 91138 bp, 83 predicted proteins | sample 0715_SJ02_MP15_2_FD_132454 | JGI IMG/M metagenome (GOLD analysis project Ga0187782, IMG submission 132454) | Tropical peat soil microbial communities from peatlands in Department of Meta, Colombia - 0715_SJ02_MP15_20_MG | ecosystem: Environmental > Terrestrial > Soil > Wetlands > Peat | place... | reverse complement strand
TACGGGCAGGAATTAGCACCTTGGCAGTAGCACCAGGTTGCTGTGGCGTCCTAGGGCCTGTCCCCTCAGCCACTCTGGATAAGCGCTGCCGGTCCGGCAGCGAAGGAATCGTAGCAGAGGCACCGGAACGAGTCAATAGACGCCCAGCCGAGGGGTGAGCGCGCAAGTCGATTGGTTGCGCAAGAATTGAAGGGGAGCCCGCCTAGTTCCGTGACATGTACTGGTCGAAAAACCAGAGGAACACCTCGACGGCGACGAGCCACACAACGCCCGCAAATACTAGAGTGAGAGAGGAGAGCAATCGGAAACCTACCTCCAGGCTTCCCGTGAGGAATCGCATTTGTGGGAGACCCAAGATCGCGATCACGATCAGCAACCAGCCCAGAATCCTAGCGACCAGCTTGAGAACGCCGATCACCGGCCGCCGAAGTGCCACGTCCGCTCCTCCTGAGTTGCTGTTGCCGCCCCACTGACCGTCTTTAGCTTGTTACGCCCTTGCATCGGTCGCAGTGATCGACATCACAGAGGGGCCCCGTGGCCGCTGCGCCAACTGAGTCGGCGTCGCAAGCTGCCGCGAGGGAGTGGTCCGGACAGCGTGCGCTAGCCGGGGCACCGATCCGCCGACGTGGCACGCTGCGGGTGACCGAACCAAACAAGGGCTCGGGCACTAGGACAGTAATCTCCTCGCGTCGCGGTCTCTCAAATCAGTGGACAGCCCGGCGGCGGCCCGCTCTAATTGAAGAAGCGGTAAATGGGACGGGCAGAACTTGGGGAGATAGGTGATGCGAAATGCCGCGACTCTGTGCGGACTCCTGCTGATTTTCGCTCTCGGAACCGAGGCGCAAGTTCGTCCGGCAAGCTCCCTCTTTCTGGGTGCCTCGTTGCCAGCGCTGGCGGCCGCCACACCGTCACCCACTCCGGCCTCGCTAGCAGCGGCTGAACCGTCGCCACTCCCGGACCCCCCGGAACCGCAAGGCGTTTACGGCGTCATGCAGAACTTCAATTTTCAGGCGTACGCGGGTTTCACGTACGTCCGGTTCTACGAACTCCCCAGCACTACGGGCAACCTGGATGGATTCAACATCTCGATCGTCTACTACCCTCATGCAGGGCACTGGGGACTCGATGGAGAGTTCGCGGCCGCGTTTGCCCCTCAAAATGGTGTCAACACCACACTCGACGCAGTAGTGGCCGGAGGCCGATTTCGGTTGTCATCTTCCCGCGGGGTGGAAGTGTGGGTGCACGCGCTCGGCGGTGGCGCCCACTTCACGCCCAAGACGGTCTATGGCGGCACAGGCGCGGTCGCGTTTGAGGCGGGTGGCGGAATCGATCTGACGCCCAAGCACCGGCGGTTTGCCTACCGCGCGCAGGCTGACGTGCTGGGGACCTACTTTTTCGGGACCTACCAGTACAATCCGAAAGTTTCCTTGGGAATCGTGTACAAGTTTTAGCGGGTCCAACGCCGACCCGATTCGTTCCACCCAGCTACAGCTTATAGCCAATCTTCCGAACAAATTCGTGGCGGCGCTTGGCGTCGTCGGGCCCCTCTACGCCTTTGGGCGGATAGCCATCGACAACGCCTAAGACACCGCGGCCCTGCTCGGTTTGCGCAAGAATGACTTCTACCGGATTCGCCGTGGCGCAGAAGATCGTACAGACCTCGAAGCATTCGCGGACGCGGGTGAGGAGATTGATCGGGTACGCCTCGCGAATCAGCAACACGAAGACGTGGCCCGCACCGACCGCCTGGGCGTGGGCGACGGCCGCGCGGCGAAGCTCGGCGTCGTTGGACTCGACGCGAATGAGGCAAGGCCCGGAGGCTTCGTTGAACGCCACGGCAAATCTTGCCCCGGGTACGGTGTTGACGACGACTTCGTAGAGATCCTCGGCCGTCTTGATGAAGTGCGACTGGCCGAGAATCAGATTCGCGCCGTCCGGAATTTCCATGCGAACGCTGAGAAGCTCCATTTTTTCATTCCTCGCTCGGAAAAAGGTTTCCACATTTGGAATCACGCGAATGAATATCGAACATGACGAAGAGCGAAGTCCATTATCAGCACTGCGCACGTGCGGCACAAGAGCGCGCGGCGTTGGCAATTCGCGTGCTTTCGATTTTTGTTGATGCGCGAGTGGCAGTGTGCGCATCAAACGACCGAGAGACGTAAAATGTGGATCAAGACATTCCAACAGGCGAAGCGGTTCGTTCGGATTCTCTTCGGCTTCACGCTGCTCGCCATTGGCATTCTAATGATTGTTACGCCCGGGCCGGGATGGCTGACGATTCTTCTCGCGCTTGGCGTGCTCGCTGCTGAGTTCGTCTGGGCGCGGAGACTGCTCGATCGCCTGAAAGAGCATGGGACACGGCTCCGCGATACCGTCTTCCCTCGCGCCGATCGCGCGGCCTAGTTCGCGCTTCCTCTGTCATTTTCCCGCTTTCGCACCTCCACCAACTGTGGTTTCATGCGTGATTGTCGGTAGGAGACAACTGTGTCAACCAACGGACCGGCGAAGTGGGCGGGGAAGTGGGCGCTGGTGACGGGCGCCAGTGCTGGAATCGGCAAGGCGATCGCGGAGCAGCTCGCGGAGGCCGGCGCTCACCTCGTCGTGACAGCTCGGCGCACGGAGCGCCTGACTGAACTGGCGTCTGCGCTGGCGTCGAAGCATGGAGCGAAGGTCGAAGTCTTTCGGGCCGACCTTGCACATCCCGGCGCAGCGCGGGAGATCTACGCCTTCACCACCGGGAAGGGAATTCAGATCGATTTGCTGATTAACAACGCAGGCTTCGGGGTTTTCGGATACATCCAGGACATGCCCGAGGATCGATTGCTGGAGATGATTCAGGTCAACTGCTCCGCAGTGGTTGAGCTGACCCGGCTCTATATTCTCGGCATGATCGAGCGTCGCTGTGGAGACGTCATGATCGTGTCATCGACCGCGGCGTTCCAGCCGGTACCGTTCATTTCGGCATACGCCGCCACGAAGGCATTCGACTTGATTTTCGCGGAAGGTATCGCCGAAGAAGTCCGCCGGTTTGGTGTGCGCGTCTGCGCGCTTTGTCCGGGTTCAACCGACACCGAGTTCCAGCAGGTGGCGCAGCAACCCGATCGAGCCTTTCGGTTCGCTGAATCCGCGGAGAAGGTAGCGCGGGTCGGGCTGGAAGGGCTGGCCCGTGGAGAAACGTGCGTGATTTCCGGCGCGCGCAACCGATGGATGGTCAGAGCGGAGCGGCTGGCGCCACGGAGCTTCGTTGCCAAGATGGCGGCGAAGGCGATGGGACCCACAGAAACCTGAACGAGGCCAGCATTCACAGCAGTCCACAACTGTGTACTGGACACGGCCTCCGCGCCTGTGTATTATGCGCTCCCCTTCGAGTATGAGGCCCTAATCCCTGAGGAGAGCGTTCGTATGATGGTAGACGTAACGAAGGATTCTTATCGCGGCGTGCTGTGCATGTCTTGCCGGCAGCCCATTCCGTTGCCCGAAATCGTCATCCGGCTGGAAGTAGTCCTCAACGCACAGCAGTCCGAGCAGCGCGAGCATGTCTTCAAGCTTCGCTGCCGGGCCTGCGATCGGGAGAAGCCATATTGCTCCCGCGACATCATGGAATTTGAGGGAAGTCCGCGCTCAAGGGCGTCCCATGTTCGGGCACCCCAAAGGGTGGGCCGCCAGCCTGGCGGACTTTCCCGAGCGGCGTACGGCTGAGCCCGACTCGGCGTCATAGCGCCGAATCCCTCTCCGTGGGCCTCCGAGGCTCGGCACTTCCGCAGTCGGCCACGCTCCGCGCCGCTGGCCTGCCCGGCGGCCAGACGCTGGATGGCGCATTCTTTCTGCAAGCGCAAACTCCAGGTAACTCCAATGCTGTCAGCGTCCTTAATGCAGACTATTGAACCAGCGTCCACCTGCCGATACGCACGGTACGGAGTATCGCGTGCAGAGTCGGGCTCTAGTTGTGGATGACGAATTGGCTGTCTGCGGGCTCATCCAGGGTGTGCTGATCGGTGCGGGCTTGGATTCGCTCGCCCTAACCAGGAGTGTCGAGGCGGAAGAGCCCCTTCGCCACGAAAAGTTCGCTGTGGCCTTGTTCGACCTGAGGATGCCCGCTCCAGACGGGCTTGAACTCTCCCGGCAGGCGCGCCGGTGCGGCATCAACCAGATGACGCCTGTCATCTTGATGAGCGACGACCAGAGTCCGAGCGCTACCTCTGAGGGGTTTGCCGCAGGAGCCAGCTTTGTTCTGTACAAGCCAGTTGACAAGAAGCGCCTGTTGGCTCTGGTCCGCGCCATGCAGGGCGTGATCGAGCAGGAGAGACGCCGATTCAGGCGCGTGCCCCTTCAGGCGAAGGTGCGCATTGGTCTGGACAAGGAAGAGTGGGACTGCGAGACGATCAACGTAAGCCTGAACGGCATGTTGGTGCAGTCGCCCGTCTCGATTCAGCCAGGATCAATGGTTCGCGTCAGCTTGCACCTGGCGCCGGGCGTCAAGCCGATCATGGGGCACGGCTCGGTCGTGCGTCTGCTGGGCGGAAACCAAATAGGGATTCAGTTGAACCGCCTGAGCGTCACAGAGAGCGCCAGGCTACAAGATTTCTTGCTGCCCCTAATCCTCCGGGATAGTGAGGAATCAAGCACCGCTCGCGCGTAATGAGTGCATCCGACAGGCAGATTTACCTTGCTCTTCTCTCCGATGAGGCGATTCGGAGCAGCTTGGGCTGCGAGTCTTCGCCTTGCGAATCGGTCCCTGGCGCCTCACGCGCGCCCGATTGCGACCGGACGCCGAAACCGGAGGACTGAAACGAAAACATGTCGGCAGCCTTTTGCATCAGGCCGACGCGTCGCGTCACATGGAATTTCTTCAGCAGTGCGGAAACGTGGAATTTCACAGTTCGCTCGGAAACGTTCAGCTTAGCGGCGATCTCCTTGTTCGAAAGGTTTTGCAGCAGGCATCGGAGCACTTCCTGCTGACGCTGGCTTACGTACATCGGAAGGGCAGTTGCCATGCAGGCTTTCATGAGCTTCTTCGCACGCGGCACCAAACCATCCGTCACTCTCTCGCCGATCGATACCAGCACGCGGAAATCCCCCGGCGCTTGTCCGCGAACCACGCACTGGGTTGCCAGCACGCTGCTCGCCTCCTCGATGGGCAGGCTCCCATCCGAAGAAGCCTTAACCTCAAAGCGTTTGGTGCCGGTCCTGCGGTCGAAAAAAACAAATGCCTCAGGTCGCACACGATAGGTGCCATTCGTCGCACGGCGAGAGTGACCGGTCTTATGGCCGTTCATGGCTTTTCCCCAGGCTGCTGAATTGCCTTGCCTGCGCCGAACGAGACCTTACCCTATACACAGTTCGGCGCTGTAACTGAGGATCGGCCATCCGAGCAGAGGCTTTAGTCTGCTTGAGTGCTTCTAAACGGTTTAGATTGTTGCAGTTTTTAGGGTAGCCCAAACACAAGCAAGGCCTGGTTGTTACCTTGTCCGCCGCCAGCGGCCATGATCGCAACGTATTGTTTGCCGCTTTTGCCCTGATAGGTGATAGGCACCGCGGAGGCCGCGTAACCGAGCTTCGTGGACCAGAGTTCCTTGCCCGTCTTGGAATCGAACGCACGGAAGCGGTTATCGCTCGTCGCACCGATGAAGACGAGACCTCCCGCGGTCGCGATCGGGCCAGCAAACGCGCCTGGCCGCCCGGTGTGCTGCTTCGCTTCGGGCAACTCCTCGGTGATGCCGAGTGGTACCTGCCAGACGATTTCGCCGGTATTCACATTGACGGCAGAAAGAGTCTCCCACGGCGGTTTCTGGCACGGCCATGTGCCGAGAACCTTGCCGCTTGCGTCTTTGGCTTGAGCGCTGAACATGCCGTATTGACTACCCGCACCGCTGGCAGGGCGATGGTATTCGAGTCCGCTGGCGGGGTTGTCGGCAGTGTATTTCGGATTCTTTTCTAGGAAGCCGCTCGAGCCCTGATTCTGCATGTTGACGAACAAATAGCCCATCTTGGGATCGGCTGCTGCGCCTCCCCAGTTGGCGCCGCCCGTCGCACCCGGAAAGATTAGCGACAGCTTCGTGTCGGCAGGGGAATTGTGCACAGCCCACGGAGTGTACGGGCCCGCGGTGTAGTAATTGCTCTTGTCCCACAATTCCTGGCACGCCTTGGCGTGCTCGGGTGTCGTGTCGTCCGCGGTGACAATATCATCGCGGCCGATTGAGACGCGAGCTACCGGCGGAGGCTTCACTGGAAACGGCTGCGTCGGTGAATACCACTCGCCCGGCGTGTCACCCTTCGGCACCGGCCGCTCCTCGATCGGAAAGACCGGCTTGCCGGAGACGCGGTCGAATTCGAAAACGTATCCGATCTTCCCGGTCTGAATGACGCCGGGAATCTTCTTGCCGCTCACATTCAGGTCGAGCAGCACCGGCTCGGGCGGCAAGTCAAAGTCCCAAAGCTCGTGATGAACTGTCTGGAAGTACCACTTCAGCTTTCCGGTGTTCGCGTCGACCGCGACTAGTGTGTTGGAGAAAAGGTTGTTGCCTGCGCGGTCGCCACCGTAGTAGTTCGCGGCGGGACCTCCTATGGGCATGTAGACGATACCGCGCTTTTCATCGACCGTCATGGTCATCGACCAGACGTTAGTGCCACCGCGGCCCTTCCAGCTATCGCCCGCCCACGTGTCGTTCCCGATTTCGCCGGGCTGCGCGATGGTGTGAAAAACCCACAACCTCTTGCCTGTGACAGCGTCATACGCCCGCGAATCGCCCGGGATCCCAACTGACACTTCGTCCTGCGGGTGCAGATTCGGCTCTCCCGGACCGTAAACGTTCGCTCCGACGAGAATGATGTCCTTGTAGATCGTCGGGACTTCGGCGAAGGGCACGTCCATTGTGATTTCGCCGCCGTCTCCGAAGCCCGGCGCGGGCTGGCCAGTCTTTGCGTCGAGAGCGACCATCTTGTGGCCGCTCGTGAAGAATAGACGGGGCGGATTCTTCCCATCGCCCCGCCAGTAGGCGACTCCGCGCGCCGACACCAGCCCATTCTTCCGCTCGTAGACCCAGATCTCTTTGCCGGTATCGGGATCGAGCGCGAGGACGCGGTTCCCCGCGGGCAGGTACATCACGCCGTTGACCACGATCGGAGTGACTTCGTTGAACGAAGCCGCCGAAGGCCCCGCGCCGCCCGGCCGCATCGGATAGGACCACGCCACCGCCAGCTTCGCCACGTTCTGCGCATTGATTTGCGTGAGCGGCGAAAATCGCGCGGACCCAAGATCGTGGCCGTACATCGGCCAGTCGCCGGTGCTTTGCGCCGAGACTCGCAAGGCAAAGAGCGCGGCCAGCACCGCGCCCCAGAATACCGTTCTAATGCACACAGATCGCATGCGTTGATTCCCCCGCTCGTTGACCCTTGATTGTTTCAGTTTCACAGGCGACTGCCAGGCCGCCATGCCTTGCGTGGCGCCAGCGATACAGAAGTCAGACGGCGGTCACCCGAAGTTCGTTTCGAGACTATTCCTCTTCCTGGCCCTGCGCTTTGGCGATACGGTCGATGACGCCCATGTCTTCCAGCGTGGTCGTGTCCCCGGAGATGCCGCCCTTGTGCGCCAGCTCGCGCAGCAAGCGCCGCATGATTTTCCCGCTGCGCGTCTTCGGCAGGATGTCGCAGAACCGGACGTCGGCCGGGCGAGCGATCGTGCCGATCGTCACCGAGACGTGCTCGATCAGAGCGGAGCGTAACTGCCCGGAGTGCATGTGCCCCGAGCGCAGCGTCACAAAGCAGACGATAGCTTCGCCCTTGATCTCGTCTGGTCGCGCGACGACGGCAGCCTCGGCCACAGCTGGATGGCTCACGAGAGCGCTCTCGATTTCCATTGAGCTGAGCCGGTGCCCCGCTACTTTGATCACGTCATCCACGCGGCCCAGAACCCAGATATAGCCATCCTTGTCGCACTGCGCGGCGTCGCCGGCGAAGTAAACGCCGGGAATACGCTGCCAGTATTCGCGATTGAACCGCTCGTCATCGCCGTAGATCGTCCGCAGCATGGAGGGCCAAGGCTTCTGTATCGTTAGGTATCCTGTTTCGCCGGGCCCCACCGGCTCGTTCTTCATGTTCACGACCTTCGCGATCACCCCCGGCAGAGGCAACGTCGCCGACCCGGGCTTCGTGGGCGTTGCTCCCGGCAATGGAGAAATCATCATCGCACCCGTTTCCGTCTGCCACCAGGTGTCGACGATGGGGCAGCGGCTTTTTCCAATCGCTTCGTAGTACCACTTCCACGCTGCCGGATTGATGGGTTCGCCGACAGTGCCAAGCAGACGGAGGCTGCTGATGTCGTGCTTTTCGAGCCACTCCTTGCCCCAAGCCATGAACGCACGCACCGCCGTTGCCGAGCTGTAAAAGATGGTCACCTTGTAGCGCTCGACGATCTCCCAGAAGCGGGCGCGGTGGGGCTGGTCAGGCGCGCCTTCGTACATTACGACAGTCGCTCCATTGGCGAGCGGGCCGTAGACGATGTAGCTGTGCCCGGTAACCCAGCCAATGTCCGCCGTACACCAATAGACATCGTCGTCGCGCAGATCAAAGACAAGCCGCGCCGACCACATCACTTGCAGCAGATAACCCGCCGAGGTGTGCAGCACGCCTTTCGGCTTTCCCGTCGTGCCACTCGTGTAGAGGATGTAGAGCGGCTGTTCGGAGTCGAATGGCGTGGCTGGACAATCCTTTGAAGCCGCCTTCTCGACGTCGTGCCACCAAAGATCACGGCCCTTCTCCCAGCCGACATTTTCCGCAGTTCGTTTCACCACGATGCATTTTTCGATCGTAGGGCAGTTCTTCAGCGCAGCGTCCGCCGTCTCTTTGAGGGGCACAACCTTCCCGCGACGGAATCCACCGTCGGCCGTGACCAGCACTTTCGATTTGGCGTCGGCGATACGGTCGGCGAGCGCGGTCGCGCTGAATCCACCAAACACGACCGAGTGAACCGCTCCGATCCGCGCGCAGGCCAGCATGGCAATCGGCAACTCTGGAATCATGGGGAGGTAAATCGCCACGCAATCCCCGGCTTTGACTCCGAGCGATTTCAGCGCGTTCGCAAACTTGCAGACGCGGTCACGCAGCTCGGCGTAGGTTAGTTGAACGGTCGAGCCGTCCTCGGCTTCCCATAGGAGCGCGGGCTTATTGCCGTCCTTCGGGATGTGCCGGTCGAGGCAGTTGTGCGAGACGTTGAGCTTGCCGCCGACGAACCACTTCGCGTGCGGCAGCGTCCATTCGAGCACCTTGGTGGGCTGCTCGAACCAATCCAGCAGCTTCGCCTGCTCGCCCCAGAATCCCTCGGGATCACGCGCAGCGTGCTCATACATCTTGCGGTACTCCTCGAGCGACTTCACCCGGGCTCGCTGGCTGAATTCTTTTGGCGGCGGAACCGGCTTTTCTTCGAGAACGTGCGGGTCGAACTCTTGCATGGTGCCTCCTGCGGGTGGTCGCGATTCCGCCTGAACGTACCGTCCTTCGTCGCGCGGCGGGAAATTGGGCGGCCCCTACGTTATTGAACGAAGGGCCGCCGGTCAAGCGCTCTAGCAATTCCCGGAGCCCGGAAACGCGGGCAGAATTCGGGAACCTTTTGCCGTGCGTCTCGGAACATGTATCGAGAAGCAGCACGGGCCGTCCATAATAGATGGAGATGACCCAGAAGACCGAGATGACGGACGACCGGCTGCTCCGGCGGATGCTGGCTGGAGACGAGGCCGCTTTCGCGGATCTTTACCGGCGCAGGCATCCGGCGATTTATCGGTTTGCCCTGCACATGTGCGGCAACCCGGCGATGGCGGAGGACGTTACGCAAGAGGTCTTCATGGCGCTGATTCGAGAGCCCGGACGATTCGATCCCGCGCGCGGGAGCTTGAGTGCGTTTCTGTTCGGCATCGCCCGCAATCATCTGCGAAAGCGCTGGGATCAGGAGCGGCGCCTGGTCCCGATCGTTGGGGATTCAGACGAGGCGGAAGGCCTTTCGGCGTCCGCAGCGGCGAACAACGGACACGCTCGCGGGGCGGCGCGTCTCTTCACGGACGAATTGGAATCACTCGACACGGTTGGCCGCGTGCGGCGGGCGATCTCGACGCTGCCCGAGAATTACCGCGAGGTGGTGGTCCTTTGCGAACTTGAAGAAATGAGCTATGAGGAGGCGGCCTCGGCGCTCGGGTGCCCGGTGGGAACGGTGCGCTCGCGCCTGCACCGGGCCCGAACGATCCTGCTCGAGAAATTGCGCGATGCGCCCGTGGCGCGCCGTGCGCCTGCAGTGGGCGAATGAGCTGGGAGGTGAGTGACATGGACTGCTCGCAATTCGAGGAATTCGTTCACGATCTCGACCGTCCTGGGACGGAGGGCTTTGCCGTCCGCGAAACTGCCCTGGCGCATGCGGAGTGCTGCAGCCGGTGCGGGCAACTCCTAACGCGGGTGGAATCACTGGATCTCGCTCTGCGGACGCTGGGGGCAGAGCACACGGAGCGGCAAGCGCCGCCGCGCGTCGAGATGCGACTCATCGGGGAGTTTCTTAGACACAAAGCAGAGGTTTCGCGGCGCGGGGTTCGCTGGCAGATCGCCGCGCTTGCGACGGCAGCGGCGATGCTTTTGGCGCTGGGATTCTCGCTTCGTCGCTATCTCGCGCCAGCTCCAAGTCCGACAGTGCCTCCACGGAACGCCTCCCTTTCGTCCGGTGGATCGGCGAGCGGCGCCGGCCCTAGCGCTGTTGATTCTTCGCAGAGTTCGGCGGATCAGCAAACGGCGGTTGCGGAGAATCAAACGCCCGATCCGGAATCAGAGACGGCGTTTGTTCCGCTTCCGTATGCCGATGGCTCGGTGAGTAGCGATGGTGGAGCGATCGTCCGCGTGGTTCTTTCGCGCCAGGCGCTTGCGTCGCTCGGAGTGCCGGTGACGGACATGGGAGCGACGGACCGCATTCCGGCTGACATCGTCGTCAGCGAGGACGGCGCTCCGCAGGCGATTCGACTGGTCTCGCAGGCACAGCTCGATGATTAGGTTGCTAAGGTCTTCAATGGAATATCCCCGAAAACGGGAGGGATGAAAGAGATGAAATCTACCGACAGACTCACGCGAATCGGCCGCTTCTTGGTGGCGGTGGCGATGCTAGGCATCTCCGGTGCAGTGCGCGCGCAAGATGCGGGAGCGCCGCCACCTCCCCCGCCGGGTCCGCCGGGACACCACGGCCGATTTGGAGCGGGGCCGATGTCTGATGACATGATGGGCTTCGTGGGTTTTGAGGCAGGCCTCGGCGGCAAGACCGTCACAGGCGCGCCCTTCAGCGCAAGCTTCTCCAACGAAACCAAGCAGATGCTTGCCGACGGCAACCAGATTGTGCAGAACACCACCGGCACGTTCGCCAGAGACAGCCAAGGGCGCACGCGCCGCGAAATGACGCTTCCTGCGCTCGGACCCTGGGCCAGTTCGGGGCAGGCCGCACCGCACGTGGTTATGCTAAATGATCCCGTCGCGAACACACAGTACCTGCTCCAGCCGGATCGGAAGATTGCCCGCAAGATGCAACCTTTCCAGCACGGCAAGCGCGGACCAAGCGGTGCCGAGGCTGCACCCATGACGAGGTTCCGCGGAGAGCCGGATCAAAGGAATGTCACAACGGCGTCGCTCGGTACCCAGACCATCAATGGCGTATCAGCCGAAGGCACGCGCAGGACCCGCACGATTCCGACAGGAGCCATCGGCAATACGAGCCCCATCGTCATCACGGTCGAGAGGTGGTACTCGCCGGAATTACAGACCGTGGTGATGATCAAGCGCAGCGACCCGCGCATGGGCGAAACAACATTTCAGTTGACGAATATCCAGCGGCAGGAGCCCGACGCGTCGTTATTTCAGGTGCCGGCCGACTATGCCGTGAGGCAGGGCGCCGGAGCGCGCTTCAATCGGCGGATGTCGCCGGGCGCGGGTGCTGGTGCACCTCCACCGCCGCCTCAAGACTGAGTCCACGATCCACGCACTGCCCACCACCCTTGCGGGTGGACCTCGACCACGCCCACCCGCAAGGCTCCCCCACAAGACGGCGGGGGTGGCCGCCGCTGCTATAATCAGCGGCGAATATGACCTCCCAAGGCGATCGCGAGCTTCGCAAGCAACTCGAGTCGGAAGGTTTCTCGCACACCTACGTTTGGGAGGACGGTCCGCACGCGCACTATCCCGACCATACGCACGCCCGCCTTACCGCGCACATCATTCTCGACGGCGAAATGACGCTCACAATGGCCGGCGAATCGAAAACCTATAGGGTCGGCGACCGCTGCGATGTTCCCGCCGGAGCGGTGCATTCGGCGCGCATGGGGCCGCGCGGCTGCCGCTATCTCGTCGGCGAAGAATAGGGTCAGCTTCTAGCTGATCGCCCGGTCGAGGAGTTCGACCACATGGAGAACTTCTTGGCCGGTGCCGTAGAATGCCGCGCCTGCCCGAAGCTGCAAGATGCATCCCGGATTGGAAGTAACGATCGCCTGCGCTTTCGTTTCGCGGACGCAGTCCATTTTCAACGCGAGCAATTCCATGGAAGCCTTTGTTTGGGTCACGTTGTAGACGCCGGCCGAACCGCAGCACTGATCCGCTAGTTGCATCTCAACGACCTCGATTCCCGGCACGGCGCGAATCAACTTGCGCGGCCCTTCGCGGATCTTCTGACCGTGGGCCAGGTGGCACGAATCTTGATACGTGACGCGCAGCGGAACCCGGCGCATCGGTGCCGAGAGGCCCAGGTCGGCGAGAAATTCTGTGACGTCGCGCACTTTGCTGGCAAAGCCGGCAGCTTGATGGTGGGACGGATCATCCGCATGAAACAGGTCACCATATTCCTTGAGCGTGGATCCGCAACCAGCCGCATTGGTGACGATCGCGTCGAAATCATTCGGTGAAATCGCGGCGAGATTCGCGCGCGCCAAGTCGCGCGCTACGTCACGCACTCCCGCATGTGCAGGAAGAGCGCCGCAGCAAACTTGACATGCCGGCACGACCACTTCGCATCCGTTCGCTTGCAATACACGGATCGTCGCGCGATTCAACTCGCTGAATGTGACCTGGGCGACGCAGCCAGCAAAGAACCCAACGCGCGCGCGCCGCGGGCCCATGGCGGGAAACGTCTTTCCCATTTCCCCAAAGAAGAGGCTCGAATCGATCTTCGGCAACAGCCTTTCGCGATCCTGCAGACCCAGTATTTTCAGGATTCCCGTGCTGCGCGCCAGCGTCGCCAATCCCGATCGTTGGTAAAGCCGAAGCAGCTTAGCCGCGGTCGCGATTCCGCGAGGGTAGGGAAGCAACCGGCGATAAACGAAATCGCGCGCCATGCGCGAAGCGAACGGCCGCTTATGTTGCTGTTCAATCTGCGCTCGGGCTGCCTCTATCAGCTTGCCGTATTCGACGCCGGACGGGCACGCCGTCTCGCACGCGCGGCAATCGAGGCAGCGGTCGATGTGGGTGACAAATGCTTCGGCCAATTCGAGGCGGCCTTCATCGACGAGGTGAATTTGTCGAATCCGTCCGCGCGGCGAATCGGCTTCGTTGTGCCACAGGCGATATGTCGGGCAATGATTCAGGCAAAGCCCGCAATGCACGCACCGCGAGTAGTCTGCGTACTCGGGTTTGTCCACTGCCGTAAATCCGCTGGTTGCGGAAGCCATGCTATTTCCAGCTCGCGATCGGATCGGGTGCAAAGGTCCCGCTCGGATCGAAGACGTTTTTCAGTTTGCGCATCAGATCCAAATCGGTGCGGTGCACGTTTCGCGGGGCCGCCAAGCTCTTCCATTCGTCCGGGAGCCAAGGTACCGTGATGTTTCCGTTTCTGCTCCCGCAGGCGTCAGCAAGGTCTTTGATGACGTTGTCCACGCGGGAGCGGGCGCCGTCATTCTTTGCCTCAGGAAGCAGTGCAAAATAGACTACGCCTACGCCCCGCGCGATGGCCGCCCATGACAAGCCAGCTTTTTCGGCGGCCACTGCCGCGTCCTCAAGCAGTTCGCTTATTCTTCCGGGCAGAACGCTCATTTTGATGATGACCGTCGCGGGCGAGGATTCAAGCGCGATGGGAACAAACTCGCGGACGCGGCCCAGCGCGATCCGCGTCGGTTCTTCCCCTAGCGTCGTTATCTCAGCTGCGCCTGCCGTTTGGCGCAAATCGCGGTCATAGCGTCCCAGAACCTTCTCGATGCCCGCGTAACTGACGATAACTGCCCATCTTGCTCTCGGAAACGCATCGCTCGGCAGTTCCCCTGGCTCGGTCCGCGCCGCGACGGTGCCCGAGAGCAGCTCGGCAGCGAGTGGACTGAGGATCTCCATCGTGAGGGGCCGGAGCGGGGACTGCGCCAGGCGTTGGCGCATTCCGACCGCTTCTTGTGCCGAGTCGAAGCAGGCGACGAACACCCGGATCGACATCGGCGCCGGGAACGTCCGGAGGTTAATCTTCGTCATCACACCCAGGCTGCCCAGCGAACCGATCAGCAGTTTGTGCAGATCGTAGCCCGATACGTTCTTCACCACGCGGCCGCCGCTCTTGACGATCCGGCCATCGCCGATAACGAATTCCATGCCCAGGACGTAATCTCGCGCCGTTCCGTAAAACTGCCGCAGCGGCGGGTCCACACCCGACGCGATAGTGCCTCCGACGGTCGTCCGGTCCGCGAAAGGCACCGCGAGCGGAAGAAACTGCCGATGCGCGGCTAGCACTTCGCTGAGCTTGCGCAAAGGAATTCCCGCTTCCACGCTCATCGTTAGATCATCGGGATCGTACGCGACGACGCGATCAAGCCGCGTCATATCGAGCGCCAGGTCGTACCCTCGGAGAGGGATATTCATGCCGAGTTTCGTGCGCGCGCCCACGGGCACAAGCGCTAGCTGTTCGGCCGCGGCCAACCGCACGATTTCGGCGACTTCCTGATTCGACCCGAGCCGCATTGCCGCCTTCGGGGCGGTTCTGCCGACGCCGTAAATGCCCAATTGCGCGGGATCAGTGATCAAGTTGGCGGAGCCGACGATTCCAGCTAGGTTCGACAAAATGCCAGCGGCGGTCATGCTTGTGCAGGTGGCGCCGCTGCGGCCGGTTGTGGGCGTACGTAGATTTCGCCGCAGCCCTTTGAAGTGGGAAAAATCTTCCCGGGGTTCAGCAAGCCATCCGGGTTGAAGACACCGCGCACGCGCTTCATCAAGTCCAGGTCAGCTTCGCTGAAGAGCAGCGGCATCAGACGGTCCTTCTCCATGCCGACACCATGCTCGCCGGTGATCGAGCCGCCCATCGCGATGCAGAATTCGATGATCTCGCTGGCGGCGCGAACCGTATCGCGGAATTGCTGCTGGTTGCGCTCGTCAAAAAGAATGATGGGGTGCAAGTTGCCGTCGCCGGCGTGAAAGACGTTTCCAATAGTGAGATCGTATTTGCGGCCGATTTCGCCGATACGGCGCAGCGTTGCAGGGAGCTTGGTGCGTGGAATCACACCGTCCTGCGTGTAGTAGCTGGACGAGAATCGCCCCGCCGCACCGAACGCATTCTTGCGGCCTTTCCAGAGCAAATCGCGCTCCGCTGCGTCGCGCGCCAGCCGGACACTGCGCGCATGATGCACTCGGCAAACGTCTGCGACAGCCTCAGCCTCTGCTTCCACGACTTCGCGGAGACCGTCGACGTCGATCAGCAGGATCGCTGCGGCATCGAGCGGAAGGCCCGCATGAACGTAGTCTTCGACGGCGCGAATCGTCCAGCCGTCCATCATCTCGCAGGCGGCTGGCGTGATCCCGCGCGCGGTGATCTCGGCGACCGTCTCCGTTGCGTCATCGATCGAGTCGTAGATCGCGAGCAGCGTTTTCACCGCTTCTGGCAGCAGAGTCAGCCGCACACCGATTTCGGTGACCAAACCGAAGGTTCCCTCTGAGCCGACGAAAACACCGGTCAAGTCATAGCCTGGTGGATCGACCGCGGAGCTGCCGAGCCGTACCAGTTCGCCGGTAGCGAGCACGGCCTCCAGAGCCAGCACGTGGTTCGATGTGACGCCGTAGGCGAGCGTGTGGGGCCCGCCGGAATTCTCCGAAACATTTCCACCGATCGTGCACGCCTTTTGGCTCGACGGATCGGGCGCAAAGTGCAGGCCCGTGTGCGCCACGGCCAGGCTGAGATCCGAGTTGACGACTCCCGGCTGGACTTTGGCCCGCTGATTTTCGACGTCGACTTCGAGAATGCGATTCATGCGCGCAAACGACGTGACGATCCCCCCCTCGCGTGCCAGCGCGCCGCCTGAGAGTCCAGTTCCCGCGCCACGGCCGACAAGTGGAACACGATGCCTATTGGCGAGTCGCACGATTTCGACTACATCAGCCGTGCCGCGCGGAAACGCCACGCAATCAGGCCGCGCCACGTCCACTGAGCCGTCGTACTCGTAGAGGATCAGGTCCTCGGGCTTGTGCAGTACGCCGCCTGCGCCCAGCAGCTTCCTAAGGTTGCGTAGGAGTCGTGAATCCATGATAGGCAGCGATTCTTGGTTTCTCTGGCGCCACTATAGTCGCCGTGCCAAGGAGCGTCAACGAGACTGGAGCGCAGCGACCCGATGCCGCGAGCGCGCTAACCCACATGCTGGTGTATGCTACCTAGCCTGCGCGATTCTTTTTTAGAGGTCATCCTTGAACAAGCCGAAGGTTCTGGTGACGCGCCCGCTCTTTCCAGCAGCGCGAGCGATTCTAGATCAGCACTTCGAAGCCGAGTATTGGACGCAGCCCGAGCGCATCCCGCGCGCGGAACTTCTCCGCCGCGTCGCGGAAAAGGACGCGCTCATCTGCTTACTCACCGAAAAGGTGGACGAGGAGCTGCTTTCCATCGCTCACAAGTTGCGCATTGCAGCCACTGTTTCGGTGGGCTACGACAATATCGATGTCCCCGCCTGCACGCGCCACAAGGTGGTAGCCACGCACACTCCGGGCGTACTGGACGACACGACGGCCGATTTTGCCTGGACTCTCCTGATGGCGATCGCTCGGCGGCTGGTAGAAGGCGATGCCTGGACGCGCTCCGGCACGTGGCCCGGCTGGGATCTCGATCAACTTCTCGGCGGCGACGTTTGGGGAAAGACGCTGGGCATCGTTGGTTTTGGCCGTATCGGCCGAGGCGTCGCGCGCCGCTCGCAGGGCTTTAGAATGCGCGTGCTCTACCACGATCAAGTGCGCGTGTCGGCTGACGTCGAAAGGGAACTAGGCGCCGAATATTTGTCCTTCGAGAAGCTTCTCGGCGAGTCCGATTTTGTCACGCTCCACGTTCCTCTGCTGCCCGAGACGCGGCATCTGATTTCCGCTGCTGCGTTCGAAAAAATGAAGCGGACTGCATATCTCGTCAACACTTCGCGCGGCCCTGTGGTGGACGAGGCAGCGCTCGTCGATGCGCTGGAACGCAAGCTGATCGCGGGCGCGGCGCTGGACGTTTATGAGCACGAGCCGAGTGTGCATCCGGCGCTCGTTTCGCGCAAAGACGTCATCCTCGCGCCACACATCGCCAGCGCCAGCATCGAGACTCGAACGAAAATGGCCGTGATGGCCGCAATGAACGCCGTGGCGCTTTTCGAGGGTAAGCGCCCGCCCAATGCTTTGAATCCTGAAGCGTTCGATCTCTAGTCAAAGGAGAGAATTTTTCATGTCGCTTGTAACGCGAGATTGCCCGAAACTCAGTCTCGAAGGAGCGCGCGCGGTTCTGGCAGCAGCCGAGGACCGCGCCCAGGAAATCCGCGTGCCGATGAACATCGCGGTCGTTGACGATGGAGGCCACCTCCTTGTTTTCACGAGGATGGATGGCGCCAAGCTTTCGTCCATTGCCATCTCGCTCGTCAAGGCGCAGGCCGCGGCGATGCGTCGTGCGCCCACGGGGCCCGCGATGTCGGGCGATCAAGTGAATGTACCTCTGGCGCTTGGTCTCGCGGTCGCTGCGCCTGGGCATCAGACCCCGATTCGCGGCGGCATCCCGCTTATTGTGGATGGGCAGGTGGTCGGAGCGATCGGCGTCAGCGCCGGCACCGAAGATCAGGATTCCGACGTGGCCCAAGCAGGTGCCGCCGCCATCGGGAAGGCGTGAAACAGGTCGCCCAGCGCGTCTTTCGCGAAACGCTCGCGGCCATCGACATTCCCGCGACGCTCCAGAGAAAACTTGCCCGCAACGGCTCCCAGATCCGCGCGGGCGACGTGAGCGTGGACTTGCAGGACTTTGCGTCGATTGTGGCAATCGCCTACGGCAAGGCCTCGTTTGCGATGGCCGAGGGGCTGGCCCAGGTGCTCGCGCCGGAATTCCGAACCGAGGGTATTCTCGTGGTCCCGGCGCCACCGCCCCGCGATCTTCCCGGATGGCAGACGTTTGTGGGGGGACATCCCGTGCCGAATGCCGCGAGTCTCGCTGCAGGCCGGGCGATATTGGATCGGCTCGGACGGTGCGACGACCGCACGCTCGTCTTCTTCTTGGTCTCTGGCGGCGGCTCGTCACTCGTCGAGTTTCCGCTTGATCCCGGCGTCACTCTCGAAGATTTCGGGATGCTGCATGCGGCGCTCGTCACCTGCGGCGCGCCTATCAGCGAAGTCAACGCCGTCCGAAAACATCTATCCGCGACCAAGGGCGGACGTTTGGCCGCCGCGGCGCCGCGCTCGCTGAAGTTTACCCTTGCCATCAGCGACGTCCCGCCGGGCGAGGAATCGGCTCTTGCCTCGGGACCAACGCTGCCTGATCCCAGCACCACTCAAGACGCCGAGCGCGTCGCACAACGGTATGGACTGATTCCCCGGTTGCCCGCATCGCTGCGAGTGGCATTCGAAGATCACTCGCTGAGCGAAACGCCGAAAGCCGACGATGCTGCTTTTGCGCGTTCTCATTTCGAGCTTTTGCTGGGAGTGCACGACTTGATGCACGCCGCGCATCACGCCTGCGAAGCAGAGGGATCCGCCTGCATCTGCGACGACGCGACGGACAACTGGCCGGTCGAGGAAGCCGCCGATTATTTGCTGGCGTTGCTACAGGCACAGTTGGAGGCAGAAGAGGAATCAGGGCGCGCTCGTTTCGTAGCAGTTCTTGCCGATGGGGAACTCAGTAGTCCTGTGACGGGAAACGGGGTCGGAGGCCGCAACTCTGCGTTCGTACTTGCGTGCGTGCCCAAAATCGCGGGGAAGAACATCACGGTGATGAGCGCAGGTACGGATGGAATCGACGGCAATAGCCCGGCGGCTGGCGCCGTTGCGGACGGAGAAACTCTGGCTCGCGCCCGCGCGGCAGGCCTCGATCCCGCCGACTTCTTCCGCCGGAGCGACGCCTACAATTTCTTTTTGCGGTTGGGCGACGCGATCATCACGGGTCCCACCGGCAACAACTTGCGCGACCTGCGAATCCTTCTGGCGCACCCCAGCCCGCGCTCCTGACACTATTTTGCGGCGGGCCGAGCCTTCAAGATGGAGAGTGCCGCGTCGATGAAAGGTCCTTCGCCCATCGTGAGATCGCCATTTTTTCGCATCTCCTCGAGTGGGGCGATAGCGCTTGTGTCGCCGCGCGCGCCCAACGAGATGATGGCGGCAGTTCGTAGGTCGAAGTGCGTGTCGTGCAGGTAGGAGAGCAGAGCCTGCGTTATCGCCTGGTTGCCTTTGTCCAGTTCCGCCATCGCGCCAATCGCCTCTTCGCGGCTGTTCACTGGTTTGCCGGGAGCGGACCATTCGGTCAGGATTGGCACGGCGCGTGTGTCACCCAGCGGACCAAAACCTCCGAGCGCGGCATCCCGGAGGACGCCATCGGGCGAATCCGAGCTAACAGCCGCGGTCAGCACGTCGAAGGCATTTGCGGCTTTCACATCGGCCAGCGCGCGGAGGGCCGCTGCCCGCACGCGATAGGAGGAATCACCGGCAGCAATCGTGGTCAGCTTCGGTGCCACATTCGGATCATCTCTGAAGGCTGCGAGGGTCCGCACGGCGATCTCCCGCACCCACGGCTTCTCGTCGTCGAGCGCTGCCACCACTGGGATCTCCGCGGCGGCTCCGCGAATTTGTCCCAATGCTTTGAGCGCCTCGACGCGTACACCCCAGAACGGATCGTGAAGCGCGGCATCGCTGAGCGCAGCGATGGCCGCAGGATTGTCGCGCGCCGCGCTGAGTGCAAAGGCTGCGTCCGCGCGGTCCGGTGCGGTGCTCCCGTGCTTCAATTGGTACGCGAGGAGGGCCGGGTCCCGCTTGAAATCGACGCTCTTGAGTATCTTGTCCCCCTTGTCGAAGACCACCATGAGCGGCGGGCCATCAGCCGGGAATTGAAAGCTCTGGCTCGCCTCTGTGATCTCCACCGGATAGGTGTGCGAAGCGCTCGCGGTGGCGATTTCGATTTCGACAGGCACGTCGAAAATGCCGACCGAGCCTTCGATCTTCTGCGTCTGAGCTACATTCAGCGTCACTTGGTGGGACTTGTCGTCGTAGTTGTACTGGATCTGAAACTGCGGCGCACCCGCGCCATCGACCCATTGGTGGAAGAACCGATCGACGTTGATCGATGTGGCCTGCTCGATCGCTCTCTGCAAGTCCGCGGCGACGACGTTCTGCCCGCGGTTCGCCACCAGATACTGATGCAGCCCGCGGAAGAAATCGTCGTCTCCCAGTTGCTCGCGCAACATTCGCAGAATCCAGCCGGCTTTCGTGTACACGTTCCCGTCATATTGGGTCGAGTCAGTGAAATCGCGCGTCATCAGCGGGACTGAAAACAGCCGTTTCTGCGCGAACCATCGGCTCTGGTCGCGCCAGAACGTGTAGTCCGCTTCATCGGCGCCGTAGTGCTGTTCGAGCCAGTAATGCTCGAAGTAGGTCGCAAACCCCTCGTTCAGCCACAAGTTCGCCCAGTCCTTGCACGTCACCAGATCGCCGAACCACTGATGCGCGAGTTCGTGTGAAATCACCACGTCGTCGCCAATTCGCAGCTCAGGCGCCAGTTTTGGATTGACGAGGTCGCGCACGCTCACTGTGGTCGCGCTCGTGTTCTCCATTCCGCCGGCGACGAAATCATCGACGGCCGTCTGCGCGTATTGCGCCCACGGGTAGGGAACGCCGAGCTTGTTCGAGAAGAGGTCGAGCATCTCTTTCGTTCGCGCGAAGGTCGGCTCGATTTTGGATTCCTCGCCGCGCGGCACCACGTACCGCAATGGTATGCCTCTCCAGGAATCCTCGCGCTCCACAAAGTCGCCCGCGACGGCAGTGAGCAAATATGTCGATAGCGGCTCGGACTGCTTCCAATCCCACGTTTTCGTGCCGTCGGCTTCATCCTTGACGCTGAGGAGTTGGCCGTTAGAGATCGTGATCCATTTGGCCGGCACGGTCAGCACCATCTCCGAGGTCGTGCGGTCATTTGGATAGTCGTAGAGCGGAATGTAGTAGCGGGTGTCCTCCGCCTCGCCCTGTGTCCAGATCTCCTGGCTGCTGGGGATAATTCTGGTCGGGAAGGACAAAGTAAACGCCTTTTTTCGGTTGCCCCTTGTAGCGAATCAGAAGTTCATGGCGCTCGCCGCGGCTGGCGGGGTGATCAAGTGAGATCACCAGGTCCTTCGGCGTGACCAAGAATTTCGCCTCCCGGCCGTCTACGAGGACGCTCTGTATGTTCAGATCGACCGAATCGAGTCTTAAGTCGGAAACTCCATCGCGGAGAGCGGCTACGCTTTCGGCCACCTCGCCGCGCACGGCTCGCTGCGAGACGTCGAACCAGAGGTGCGTGCGGATGTTTTCCAGCTCGTAGTCGCGAGTGCGTGCGTACGGCTCGTCTGCTTTGCCGGGAGTCGCAAGCATGGTCGACGCCCAAACGAGCAGCGCGCCGTAGGCAATCGCTCGATATCGCCGCGCGAAGTAAGATGGGCCGCTCATGTTTCCTTAGTTATGACGCCCGAAACCGTGTTTCGTAAGCCATTCAATATTCTAGTCGAAACGCGGTTTACCGTGATCGTGCGTTCGAGTAAGATTCGCGGGTGAAACCTTCGGGCTGGCTTGCTGCGCTCGTTCTGTTTCTGCATCTGCCCATTCCGCTCTACTGGTTCGTCGTTCATCCCTGGGGAAGCTTTTGGCGCAGCCGCGCGAAAGCGGCCTACCTTACCGGTCTTCTGCTCCTGGGCGCCGGTGACTGCGGCGCTCGTAGTCTTTCGCCATCGCTTGTTTCGTGCAGACTGGCCGCCGGGGCCAATGCTGCTTGCTGGCCTCTGCCTGATCGTATTCGAGGGCTGGATATTCTGGCGCGTCCATCGAGATCTGGGGACGGCGCGGCTGGTAGGGAAGACGGAGCTATCGGGAGGCGGAATCCTCGAATCCGGCGGAATCTACGCGCGCATTCGCCATCCACGATATGTCGGGTCGTTCCTGGCTATCGTCGGAGCTTGTTTGCTAGCCGGGACTGCGGTCACGTGGACCATTGCCGCGATCTGGTTGGTACTCATGCGCCTTGCAATCGCGCTTGAGGAGAGCGAACTCCGGAAGCGATTTGGAACCAGATATGAGGATTATGCCCGCGCTGTCCCGCAATTCTTTCCCGCCCGCAGCACGCCTAGAAGGCAGTAGGAAATTCGTCCATGAAGGTCTTTCGTCGGTTCCCGCGATGTCTGCGATCGATGAGCGGCGCGTTGCGGAAAGTCTAATGCCAGCAGCCCGTGGTCGAGTCGCTCTCAGGCCAGACGGCGCAAGCGACCAGTCCCGCCGCGACAAGTGGAATCGCCACCTCCATGACATGCTTCCAGTTGATCCCCGCACCCGTAACACCCTTCGGTGGAGGATTATCGTCTGCCTTCGGGTCCGCTGGCGCAAGCGTAGCTTCGTAGGTTTCGCCCGGAGCAATGATTTTCTCGGCGCCCGTAGCGTCGGATACAACGAGCGTGCCCTCAAACGAGCTGATACGCATTCTGGTCGGGCTCAGGACGGTGACTTGGCCAAAAATCGTCTTCGCGTCACTTCCGCGAATCAGCCCGAGTGGCGTCTGAATCTCCAGTTGCTGCGGCGCGGACGTAGAAAAACCAACCGTCCCGAGACTTACCCTGGTTTGCACGCTGCTGTCGTGCTGGGCGAGCGTTGCGGAACTTGCCGAGAGCAGGTAAACCTGGCTCGCGCCGACAGTCAAACGTAGCGATCCACCCTGTTCGGTCGCCAGCGCGTCGCCCGCAAAGACGTCTGCCCCGGTTGTCGCGCCAACGTTGTCGAGGCGCGCGTGATCGGCGGTCAATACGACGGCGAGAGGTTTCTCACTCGCGGCGAACGCGGGAAGGTTCAGCAGACCAACGGCAAGAATCACGGCCAAGCAGGAACGGGCTCCAGCGGGGGCGATGGAACGCACGGTTTCCTCCCAAACTACACCGCCAATGTACGCGCACGATCTTGCGGTGTCAACACCTTCTGGCCCCCACAGATAGGGCCTCGTCTCCGAGCGCTGATTGCTCTCTTCCGAGGCATGATTTGGAGCGCAGTTGTGAGCGCTCTAGCCCTTTGTTAAGCTTGAAACCAGTCGCTTCAGCCCGGAGAGGTGTCTGAGCGGTCGAAAGAGCTCGCCTCGAAAGCGAGTGTAGGGGAAACTCTACCGTGGGTTCGAATCCCACCCTCTCCGCCATCTCTTGTTAGTCCTGCAAAAAATAGTCAGTCTATTTGCTGCTACTGGTCTGCTACCGCCTTCAGAGCAGCTATTATCTTGGTTAAACAGGAGCCGCGGTCAAATGCCCGGCGTCTATATGCGGCTCACGAACGCCCGGGGTTCGCGGCGGTGGAACAATCCGCACTGAAGAACTTTTGTGACTTGGGTCACTGAACGCGCCCGTCGGCAGCGTGTAAATCTCACACGCAGGTCCGAGAGTATTTCATTTTCCCGCCGCGGGATTTTGGAGGGGAGTGGGCCTGTCTTTCCGCGTCGGCCACCGTATCCACGGTCGATCTGTGGGAAAATGGCCGGAGCCAGTTGCCGGCCCGTCGGGGCCAAGATTGGGTGATCGACTCGGACCGTCAATCAAACGTGCGGCCGAGACGCATCGTGCCGCACAGAAAAAGTGTGGTTGTGAAAGACGCGAGCTTCCATGAGTCAGTTGTTAAGCGCCACTGAAGTCGTGGATGTCGTCGAACGGGCGATCGGAGGAGGCGGCCTCTCCCGTGAGCAGGCATTTCTTCTAATCGAGCGTGGCGACCTCAGTTCGCTGCTCGGGGCGGCCTCAGCCCTTCGGGAACGTACGAAAGGCCGGATGGTCAGCTACTCGAAAAAAGTCTTCATACCGCTGACGCACCTGTGCCGGGACTACTGCGGCTACTGCACGTTTCGAGCGGACCCCACAGACGACAGGCAGCCCTACATGACGCCAGAAGAAGTTCTCAGAGTGGCCGAAGCGGGGCGTCGTGCAGGATGTAAGGAGGCGCTGTTCAGCTTGGGCGATCAGCCGGAAACGGTATTCCCCGAGGCGAGAGCATTTTTGCGAAAACAGGGCTTCAATCGCACGCTCGAATACCTCGCGGCGATGACGCAACTGGTGCTCGATCAGACCGGCCTGCTTCCTCATTCTAATCCGGGTCTCATGCCTGCAGTCGACCTGCGCCGGCTGAAGGAAACAAACATCAGTCTTGGCCTCATGTTGGAGAGCGGCAGTGCCCGTCTCTCGCGCTCCGGCGGCCCGCATGGGAAGGCACCGGACAAAGTGCCGATGCTTCGATTGCAGACGATCGAAGAGGCCGGACGGTTATCGATCGCGTTCACCACCGGTATCCTGATCGGAATCGGCGAAACAGTCGAAGAACGCATCGATTCGCTGCTTGCGATTCGGGATATCCACGAGAGATATGGCCACATTCAAGAGGTGATCGTTCAACCGTTTCGAGCGAAGCCTGGCACGAGGATGGCGCTGGCGCCTGAACCATCCACTGAAGATCTTCTGCAAACACTAGCAATTGCGCGATTGATCTTCGGCGGTGAGATGAACATTCAGTCCCCGCCCAACCTGCTCTCGGACGATTACCCGAGGCTGCTCGAAGCCGGAATGAACGATTGGGGCGGAATTTCGCCGCTTACGAAGGATTTCATCAACCCCGAGGCAGCTTGGCCGCAGCTCTCCTCGTTAGCTGAAAAGACAGCCGGTGCGGGATTCATTCTGCGGGAGCGACTGGCGATCTATCCCGAATTCTCGTCGCGGTCGGGATTCGTGGATCCACGCCTCCAATCCTCTCTGCAAGAGCTCCGAGGAGAAGACGGCTATGCCCGAAATTGAGAGCGACAAATGCTGAACGTCGTGAGTCCTCGGTGGCGAGAGATCGGCTGGGAACAGGCGCTCCGAGGTGCGACTCCGACTATCGCCACCATCCTCGAGAAGGCTCTTGCCGGAAAAGATCTCGATTCGAGAGACGGAATCGCCCTCTGCAGCGCTGCAGACGAAAACCTTCTTGCTGTACTAAAAGTTGCGAACGAACTTTGTCGGCGTGCGGTCGGCGACCGGGTGACCTACGTCGTGAACCGAAACCTGAACTTCACGAACGTGTGCATCGTAGGCTGCGCGTTCTGTGGATTCGGCCGAGGCCCCCGCTCGGCAGATGCTTATTTTCATTCGACCGAGTCGCTCGTTGCGAAGGCAGCCGAGGCCGTCGAGCGCGGCGCGACAGAAGTATGCATACAGGGCGGCTTGCCCCGCGACCTGGACGGCAATTACTACGCCAAGCTTCTGCGCGCGATCAAGTCGGAGCTGCCGGACCTGCATCTGCATGCATATTCGCCGATGGAAATCGTGTACGGCGTCGAAAAAACAGGTCTGAGCCTGCCTGAGCATCTACAGACGCTGAAAGAGGCGGGGCTAGGCAGCATGCCCGGAACGGCGGCCGAAATCCTGGACGACAAGGTCCGCGAAATGCTGAGCCCGAACAAACTCAAGGTCCGCCAATGGATCGAAGTGATTCGCACAGCGCACGGGCTCGGAATTCCGTCCACCAGCACCATGATGTATGGCCACGCAGAGTTGCCGGAGCATTGGGTGCGGCATTTGCTTTTGCTGCGCGAGATTCAAATGGACAGGGGTGAGTTCACCGAGTTTGTCCCCTTGGGCTTCATCCATTCGCAGACCAGATTGTTCCGTACGGGCCGTGCGCGCGCAGGGAGTTCCCTCACGGAGCACTTACTGGTGCACGCGCTCGCGCGCCTGCTCCTCAATGGCTACATCAAGAATATTCAGGTGTCGTGGGTGAAACTTGGTTTCGAAGGAGCGCTGGCCTGCCTCGAAGCGGGCGCGAATGATTTCGGCGGGACACTGATGGAAGAGAGCATTTCAAAGGCTGCGGGGTCCAACTTCGGCGAATCTGTCACTCCCAGTGAACTTCGCGCTCTGATCCGGACAATTGGCCGTACGCCTGCGGAGCGCACCACGACCTACAGAATCCGCCGGGTCTTCGAGCACGCGGATGCAAGCGAACACCTGCCGCTAGAACGCATGGCCGGACAAACAGAAAATCTCACGGTACACGACCGGGTAGGATACTGATGGAAATCGCGGCACTCGCAGGAGGGGTCGGTGCCTCAAAGCTCTTGCTGGGACTCCATCGCGTCATGGACCCGCGCGAACTGACCGCCATTGTGAATACGGGCGATGACATCGTCCTGCACGGCCTTTCGATTTCACCCGATCTCGATATCGTTACCTATACGTTGGCGGGCCTCGTAAATCCCGACACGGGCTGGGGATTCCGCGACGAAACCTTTCGCGCGCTTGAGCAACTCGCCGTGTACGGCCGCCCCGAGTGGTTTCGTCTAGGAGATCGGGATCTGGCGACGCACATCCATCGCACGGCGATGCTTCGCGCCGGGGCGCGCCTTTCGGAAGTGGCGGACTCCATCCGGCAAGCTCTAGGCGTGCAAGCCAGAATTCTTCCGATGAGCGATGAGCCTGTGCCGACAATGATCGAAACCAACCAAGGACGGCTGCACTTTCAGGAGTACTTGGTCCAACGACGTGCGGAGCCGAGGGTCCACGCAATCTCATTCGATGGAATTGAACGCGCGCGTCCGGCACTGGGCGTCCTCGAAGCGCTCGAACGCGCCAGCAATATCGTGATTTGCCCGAGCAATCCGCTGATTAGCATTGGGCCGATTCTCGCAGTGCCGGGAGTGCGGGAAGCGTTGCGCAAGCGCCGGGCGCACGTCGTTGCCATCTGTCCCATCGTAGGAGGCAAGTCTCTCAAGGGACCATCGGATCAGATGCTCGCGCAGTTGGGGCACGAGGTATCAGCCCTTGGAGTTGCTCGAATGTATCAGGACATCTGCGCAACGTTTGTGATCGATCCCGTCGACAGCGCCCAAGCGCCGGCAATCGACGCGCTTGGCGTGGAGGTCATCATTTATCCGACGGTCATGCACACCGATCAAGACAAGGAACTCCTCGCGCGACGAATCATGCAGTTCACCGCGAAGCAGAAAGCGGGAGCCGCTGCATGAAGGCGATCCTCATTCCGGTAAAGGAATTTCATGAGGCCAAGAAACGCCTGGCGCCGCACTTCTCCGCTGCCGATCGCGCGGCCCTAGCGGAGGCGATGTGCGAGGATTTCTTCAGCGTTGTGGCAGCGACGCGCTGTGCGGAACGCATATTTATCATCAGCAAAGAATCCGGGGCTCTTTCGCGTGCTCGAGCGCGCGGATGGGAAACGATTGTCGAGTCTCACCAAACTTCGGAAAGCAGCTCCGTCGATGCAGGATCACGTTACTGCGCCGAGCAAGGTGTTCGGGCATTGTTGCGACTGCCTATCGATCTGCCGCTAGTCGAGCCGTGCGATATCGAGGCGGTGTTCGAACAATTGGATGTTGCTCCGTCAGTGGTTATTGTTCCTTCCAGTGATGGCACTGGCACCAATGCACTTCTGAGGTCGCCCGCCGTTCTTTTCCCTTCACGCTTCGGCCCCAATAGCTTCCCACTTCACCTAGCCGCGGCGAAGGAATGCGGCGCGCGTATGCGCGTGTTCCGCAATCCTCGTCTGGAACTCGATATCGACGAGCTGGACGATCTGCGGAAGCTCTCGAACCTGCTGCGGCCCGGTTCGGCCACGGCTCGATGGCTGATCGAGCGTGACATGGATCTCGGAGTGCCGCGGGCCAGGGCGGCTGGCAGTCAGATGATTTGATCTCGCCGGAAAGCTTCGATTTCAGCTGCGGTGTAGCCGAGTTCCTGAAGGATCGGCTCCGTATCGTGTCCCAGGGCCGGAATAGGATCGAAACGCGCCGGACTATCCGACAACCGCAATGGACTCCCCATGACGGGCACGGGCCCCACGGGCGATTCCATCTCCCTGATCATCCTCCGTGCGACAACCTGAGGATGGGCTAAAACCTCACCAATGCCGTTCAACCTGCCGTGCGGCAGTTCGGCGTCGCTCAGGCGGCGCATCCATTCATCGTGCGGCTGCTCTAGGAATAGCTTCTCAACCAACTCTTCGAGCACACCTCGATTCTTCCGACGGTCCGGTGCGGTGCGGAATCGCGCGTCTTCGAGCAATTCGGGGCGTCGGGCGACCTTCCGGCAAAATACCTCCCAATCCTGCGGCGTGGCGACGGCGAGGCTCACATATACATGATCCGAAGCGATGTAAGGGCCGTAGGGAACGATGTAGTGGTGACGCATGCCGACGCGCTCCGGCTCTTCTCCGCGGTGCCAATAATGATGCGGAAAATATCCGAGCCAGGCGAGCGCCGATTCGAACATCGAGATGTCGATCACTTGTCCTCGGCCTGTCCGTTCCCTCTGATAGAGGGCCAGAAGGATTCCTACTGCCGCATACATCGAGGAAGCGAGATCCGTAATGGGCACTCCGACCTTGGCTGGTTTGTCCGGATAGCCCGTCGTGGCGATGATCCCGGCTTCGCCCTGAATGAGCAGGTCGTACGCCTTCACATCCCGGTACGGGCCGTCCTGGCCATAGCCGGAAACAGAACAGTAGATGAGCCGCGGATTGCGGGCACACAGTTCCGCGGCTCCCAAGCCTAGTCGGTCGGCGACTCCTGGCGCGAAGTTTTCAAGGACGACATCTACGCGTTCCGCCAGCCGCTGGACAGCTTTGCGCCCGGCCGGTTTCTTAATGTCCACCGCAAAACTTCGCTTGTTGCCATTGAGCCAAACATAACCGGAAGATAGCCCTCTTACTACGGAGTCCCAGCCGCGAATCAGGTCGCCCGTTCCTGGTTTTTCAAGCTTGATCACTTCGGCGCCCATGTCCGCGAGAATCCGCGAGCAGTGCGGGCCCGACACGGAAACCTCCAGCGCGAGGACGCGAATGCCATCAAGAGCTAGGCGCGGTTTCTTGGCCGGGCTTTCCGCCATCAGGGACGGACCTCGGGGAATAGATTCTGCTTCGGCGCGTGCGCACGCTTCCACACCATGACGCTTCGGCTGTAGTCGATGACGACCTTGCCCTCCTGCTGGATACCCTGCGTGCGAACCTTGATGATCCCCCATTGAGGCTTGGACTTGGACTCGCGCTTCTCCAGCACCTCGGATTGAGAGTAGAGAGTGTCCCCAGCAAATAGCGGGTTGGGCAGCTTGATTTCGTCCCAGCCGAGCGCGAAGCCGTTTTCGCTCACGTCCGCCACCCCCATTCCAGCGACGATTGCCAGTGTGAGGGCGCTGTTGATCAAGCACTTTCCAAACTCGGTGCGCTTGCCGTATTCGTTGTTGAAATGGATTTGATTCGTGTTGTTCGTGAGAAGCGTAAACCAGATGTTGTCGTTTTCTGTCACCGTTCGTCCGAGGCGGCAGCGGTAGATGTCTCCCACCTCGAAATCCTCGAAGAACCGCCCTTCCCAACCAGGCTTGACTGCCATTTCGATCCCTCCCTAATACGTCGCTTGAATGAGTTCACATAGATATCCGATGTCCACGGACTGCCATTTCTCTGACCGCGCATCGCCGTTCCATGCGAGTCCGCTGAGAGCCGACTTCTTACGAAGAACGTGTACCAAGCGAGTCCGCTAACTCGAGAGTTTGCCGCGCCCGATCCACGATGGGAAGATCGAGGAGTTGTCCTCCGAAGGCCACCGCACCTTCGCCGCGCGCTCTTGCTTCGTCGAAGGCACTCAGTACTCTTCGCGCATAGTCAACCTCATCGGCAGCCGGCGTAAAGGCAGCGTTTACTGTCTCGACCTGCGCGGGATGAATCAGTGACATGCCGGAAAAGCCGAGTCGGCGAGACTGCAGCGCAAATACCTTTAGCCCTGCGGTGTCTTGCAGGTCCGGCCACACGCCGTCCACGGCCTGGACGTGAGCGCACGCGGCGGCCGTTACCAGCGACGATCGTGCGTAGATCAAGTCGCGAGCTTCACCTTCACGCCGCAGCGGCAGGCTGAGCTCTCTCGAAAAATCCTCTGCGCCGAAGAGCAGTCCAATCACCCGCGGCGAGGCGGTGGCAATGGCGTAGGCATTGAACAATCCTTTTGGACTTTCCAATGCAGGCAGCAGACGCACGCTTCCGCGGGCAAGTCCAACTTCCGGCTCACGGCGATCCAGGGCCTGCTCGACGGCCTTGATCTGTTCAGGAGTCTCGACCTTCGGCACAACCAGCCCCTCGAGCCCCGGCCGCACGACTGCGGCGAGATCGTCCCGACTCCGTTCATGCCCGACGGCATTGATGCGCACAAATCGCGCCGGCGTCCGGAACTGCTTTTCGGTCTTAAGGTGCGCTGCAACCTGATCAAGGCAGGCGGCAATTTGCTGGCGAGCCGAGTCCTTCTCGGCTGGAGCAACGCCATCCTCGATGTCCATCATGATGGCGTCCACCGGAACTCCCAGTGATTTCTCGATCATGCGCTGGCGATTTCCGGGAACGAACATCCAAGAGCGCAGCAAGACGTTCTTTCGATCCATTTGCGTTTCTCCATTTATGAGCTATGAATCCGACCCGAGCACGTTCGCACCTGTTCATTCCTCCATTTGCGCCCGGTACTAATACGACTTCGGCATCTTCAGCACGTTCTGGCCGAGAAAAGCCAAGATCAAGTTGTTGTTTACCGGCGCCACGGTGAGAAGTCGAGTCTCGCGAAATTTCCTTTCGACATCGTAGTCGCGAGCGAATCCGTATCCCCCATATGTAGTCAGACAAATTTCAGCGGCTTCCCAAGCAGCTTCCGACGCCAACAATTTGGCCATGTTGGCTTCAGCGCCGCATTTTTCCTTGCGGTCGAACTTGGCGGCGGCGTCAAAACGCATCAGGTCAGCCGCCTCGACGTGCGCGTAAGCCTTCGCGATGGGAAACTGCACGCCCTGGTTTGCACCGATGGGCCGTCCGAAAACGATGCGCTCTCGCGCATACGATGACGCCCTCTCAATGTACCAGTGGCCATCTCCGATCGCTTCCGAGGCAACCAGAATGCGCTCGGCGTTCCAACCGTCGATGATGTAGCGAAACCCTTTTCCTTCTTCGCCGATCAGGCTCGAAGCCGGGATTTCCATGTCCTCCATGAAGATCGTATTCGTATGGTGATTCACCATTACGTCGAGAGGCCGAATCTCGAGATTCCCCTTCACCTCCCGCATGTCCACCACAAAAACGGAAATTCCCTGTGTTTTGTCCTGCACCTCGCTGTACGGCGTGGTCCGGGCCAACAGAAGCATCAGGTCGGACTGCTTCGCGCGCGAAATGAAGATCTTCTGTCCGTTCACGATGTAACTGTTTCCCTTGCGAACCGCACGAGTTTCAATGCGCGTCGTTTCTGACCCTGCGTTTGGCTCCGTGACAGCAAACGCTTGCAAGCGCAATTCGCCCTTGGCAATGCCCGGAAGGTAACGCCGCTTCTGTTCCTCGCTGCCGTGACGCAGCAGCGTGCCCATGGTGTACATCTGTGCGTGGCATGCGCCGGAATTGCCACCCGAGTGGTTGATTTCTTCGAGAATGATGCCAGCCTCCGTGATCCCGAGCCCTGAGCCACCGTATTCTTCCGGAATCAAGACTGCGAGATATCCACTTTCCGTGAGCGCCTTCACGAAATCCTGCGGGTACTCTCCCTTCTTGTCGCCTTCGCGCCAGTAGGTGTCGGGAAAATCGCGGCAAAGCGCGCGCACATTGTCGCGGATTGCTTGGAGATCCTCTGCCGTTGATGCCATGTCGTGTCCTCCGTGCGTGCCCACCTAGCCGTGTTTCGCGCGTTTAGTCAAGCCACATCAGCTTGGCCGGGTTGTCGTGCAGCATCAATCGCACCTCATGCTCCTGGATGCCGAAGGCAAGCAGCGCGCGTATGAAAACCCTCATTCCATCGATGCTGTCCATATGAAGCACTTGGCCGAAGTCGCTCCCAATGATGCAGCGGTGCGCACCGATGGCCTTGATCGTCTTGATCGTTTCCATCGGGTCGGCCACAGGTTGATAGAGGCTAGGAATCATTGGCTGGCAGTAGGTGCCGACGTAGACGCCGAGATCAGCCAGCTCAAGCATTTCGTCTAGAAGCAACTTGTTGAGCTCGAGCAAGGGATGATCCAGAGTGGCTCGTACGCCAAGTTCCTTTGCCTTCTTGGCCAGCGGCAGCAACTCTTTGAAGTCCGTGTGGCCGAATCCGATGCCAACTTTCTTGGCCGCAGCCATCTTCATGATCTCCACGACTTCCGGCAACACCTCACCGGATTCGCTGACAAGTCGTACACCGCCCTTCTCCGGCTGCCCCGCTCCGCGCCAGAAGCCAAGCGACGTAAATGTCGGAAACCAGATCATCTTGAAATTCGGGTATTGCAGCGCCACGCGGATGGCATCCGGATTCATGCCGAAACACGTTCCCGATCCGCCGTAGATTTCCACGCGATGGGTCAATTCTCCCTTTTCAATCAGGTAATCGATGTGGCGTTGCGCCAGATACGCGGCATTGCAACTGATGTTCCAGTGATCCTTGAACGCGAGCGCGCGCATACCAGCCTTGGAAGCATCGATAGCAATCTGAATCATGTCCTGAGAGCGATAAACAAAGTCCGGAAACGCGTGAATATGGCAATCGATTGCCCCTTCGAGAAGCTTGTTCTCGATTCCCGGATAGATCTTGAGCATTTCCGGGTTGTCCTTGAGCATCTGATAGAAGTAGTCTTTCGCATTGAGCTGGCGAACCCGCTCAACAGTCAGGACCCGCCCCACGAGAAGCTGTCGCGCCGCCTCTGCGTCTGCAGCAAAATCGCACATGATCGTCTCCTTGTATGATCGCCTCTATGACTTTCCCCACGCTTCTACGAACCGGCGGGCATCTTCGATCACCGGCTCGGTCACAGGAACGTAGGGAACAATCAGTCGCGTGACGCCCGCTTCCAGAAAGGGTTTCAATCGTTCCCTGATTTCCTGAATGGAAGTTGCGGGAATTACCGGCAACTTGTCCATGTAGGCGTCGGTGATCTGGGTGCTTGCGGCTTTGAATCCGCCCTGCTTAAAGGCTTCCTGGACTGCGTTTACTTCCTCCTCGAATCCGGACGCCCTGAGCATGTCCTTGTAGTGATCAGCGATGTTGTAGAAGGTGAGCACCTGCCGGATGCGCGATCTCGCCATGGCCCGATCCGGGTTCAGCGACACGCGAACCTTAGCGATGATTTCGACCTTGCTCGGATCACGGCCTGCCTCGACAGCGCCCGCGCGGACACGATCTGCGATCTCTCGAATCTTTGTCGGCGTAGCCATGTTGATGAAGACTCCGTCAGAGATTTGTCCGACCAACCGCGTCATCTGTGGTCCCAAACCTGCGAGATAAATTGGAAACGTCGGGTGAGACGGTTTCCAGGAAAGCTGGAAGCGTTGTCCGGTCGAATACAATTCGCCCTGGTACTCGACGCGTTCGCCCGCCGCCGTCTTGCGGACGATCTCGATGTATTCCTTAGCGCGACGCAAGGGGCGATCAAAAGTGCCACCGTGCCAGGCGGCGATCGTCTTGTTTGCCACTCCGAGACCTAGCAGGAGTCTTCCACCGGATAGATCCTGCAGCGTGGCGGATTGAATTCCGAGGGTGACGGCGCTGCGTCCGTAGATATGATAAATAGCCGTCCCGACCTTAAGCGTGCGCGTCCGCGCGGCAATGCCCGAGATCAATACCAGAGGATCCGTACTGTTCGATTCGCCCTTCCAGAAGGCGCCGAAACCAGCCTCTTCAATCATCGGTGATAGTTCGACGACCCCGGCAACGGGATAGTGCGCGGCGGAGTTCAGTTCAATGTCGTAAACCACGGTCGCTCCTCACTTTCCATCCAACGGCAGCCGATAAGGACGGCTCATCTACTTCAAATGCACACCTTTCGGATCGATTTCTTCCCGCAACAGACGCAACTCTTCGGTCGTAGGAAGTGGCGTCGGGGGAAGGTCGTTCGGAATATGCAGTGGGAACCCAGTATTCTCGATGACATCTTGCAGCGAAATCCCCGGATGCAACGAGAGCAAGGACACCGCATGCGTGGTCGCATCAAATCCAAAAACGGCCTTGTCGGTAATCACACGGCTAGGGCCGCCTCCACGCAAGTTCAATTCTTGTCGGCCGCGCCCGTTGACAAAGCCGGGACTCGTTATGTGAGCGACGGCCAGAGGAAGTTTTCGTTTCTCATGTCGCATAATCACAATTACGCGCTTCGCCAGCGAGGCCACGTCATTGCCTCCCGCACTGCCGTTCACGTAGCGAATCGAACCGGAGTCTTGCTTCAGAAGCGTCGTGTTGATATTGCCGTAGCGGTCCAGTTCCAACGCCCCCAGGAATCCCACATCGACTACGCCGCGATGAAGGTTCATGCCCATGACGTCGAGGAAGCCGCTCCAGCAGGTAGCCCGGTAGTAAATGCGCGCGTCGGCAAGCCCGACCGGTACGTCCTGCGGGATAGGATTCATCACGCCAACTTCAAGAAGCGCAGCTAGTCCTGGGGCGTGCGTGCGCTTGGCCAAAATCGTAGCGACCTCAGGCAGGCCGAGCCCTACGATGACTACCTCACCGTCTCGGAGCTCTCGTGCGCCGGCGACGGCCATGATTTCCGTGGCCCGTACCTCGCGCGTTGTGTCGCTGGCCTTCATGGCTTCACTTACATCCAACGCCCGCACCCTCCGGGCACACGACTCCTGCCGTCAGTATCCGAGGACCGGATCGGCTCTAAGCTCTTCCATCCGCTTCGAGCCACCGAGCTTCTCCAAGTATTCCGCATGATCCGTGCAACCGAAGACGTAGCTCTCGAGGTATTCCTGAAATCGCTTTGGCTCCCTCGCGTGGTCCACGTACAGTCGCAAGTGATCGGCATCGTAGTCATAACAACCGAAAACGCCGGTAGGCACAGCGCCATACGGCTGATGGATGACGGCCTCGACGCGATGTCCTGGGATGATCGTCCGCTCAGGCGCACGCTGAATGTACTCGGTCGGAACAATCTCCTCCGCAATGACGATCAGGCGGCGCGCTGCCTTGGCTTGCTCCTCGTTTTCCCAACGAGGCCCAGCAATCTGACAATTTCCCTGTTGATCGGCCAACTGGACGTGCACGAGCGAGACATCCGGGGTTAGCGCCCGCAGGAGCACGTACTCCTCACCAGTGAAGGGACACTTGGATCGCTTCACGCTATCGGCACCCGGTCCGCTCTCGAGTCGTTGGAGGACTTCAGAGGCCAGGAGTGATTTGATGGGTATGAAAGAGAGGCCTAGCGCTCCGGCCAGATAACGAAAGCACATCGATAGGCTTGTGTAGTCTTCGCAAAACAGGGAACTGGTTTCCCGCGCACGGTTGACGCAATGGACTGGGCCAAAGCGGTCGAGCGATCCGCCTCCCATGATCAAGCGCTTAACGAGGCCCGCCCCGACCAGCAGGTCAGTGTCGAGTCCCACGACGCCCTGAGAGATGGTTAGGTCTCGTTTCTTCTGCCGAATCAATTCGTGAACCACTGTAATCACGTTCCGGGCGATCGAGAATCCTCCCAAAGCGATGTGGCTGCCCGAGGGGATGCTCCGAACCACGTCGGCAGCAGATCTAAGTTTGTTGGTCGGTGGAGTCATTCGAGCGCTCACCGCGTGCGACTAAAGACCTAAGCCAATACCGAGAGCCGGTTGACGCCACAGACTGTAGCGGTCGAACCGCGGGAATGATGTGACGAAGGTCACAGTATGTGAGAATTTTGTGCTGCTAGATTGTCAGCGTTATCGCAATCAGGTAATTTTGCTTCTCGCTCCAAGTGCATGGCGCTCACTCGCGGCCAATGGGCGAGATCAGGCGGTCTGGGCGATTTTCTGCGAAATAGCTTCGCAGGGGAGTTGCTCGGTCTTTCGTTGGGAGTGTCTCACGGCAATAAGCGGGCCCTCCTCGGACGGGTGGCTCGCAGGGCGAGGCCAAGGGTAAGCTGGTGAACACGACAAATCGAGTACTCGGGATACTTGGTCTGTTCACCGTCGAGAAGCCTGAGTGGACGGTGGAAGAAGCCGCCAAAAAGATGGGTGTGTCGGTGAGCACGGCTTACCGGTACTTCGGAAACCTGTGTAGGGCGGGTCTTCTGGATCCGTCTCCAACCGGCAAATACGTCCTCGGGCCCGCAGTGATCGAGAGTGATCGCAAGATTCGCCTGACGGACCCCTTGATCAAAGTCGGCCGACCCGCCATGCAGCGGTTGGTCGCGCGCTCAGACAGTGCGGGCGTGGCGATTTTGTGCCGCATCTACCGGAAGTGCGTCATGTGCGTGCATCAAGAGGCCAGAGTCCTCGCGGAAAGCGGGATCAACTACGAACGTGGTCGGCCCATGCCGATGTTTCGAGGGGCGTCGTCAAAGGTCATTTTGGCCAACCTTCCGTCGCGGACGGCCCGATGGTTCTTTGCGAGGTACCCGGAAGAAATTGCCGCTGCCGGGCTCGGCGGCGACTGGGACACGGTGAAGGTCAATCTTCGCTGCATTCGCCGGGCTGGCTTGGACATCACGCGAGGAGAAGTTGACAACGGTCGCGTGGGAATCGCGGCGCCGGTATTTGGCCCGGACAGGATGGTCATTGGCAGCGTGGCGATGGCTATTCCAGACAGCGAAGCAACTCCTGAATTCATCGCCAATATCTCGACGCTAGTGCAGGCGGCTGGGCGCGAGATCAACGCGGCTCTGGCTTCTTTGGCCGCTGGCGGCGTACCTGAGGATCGTGATGGGCCTGCTGCTGGTGAACAGCCGGCCCGATCCGAGGGCGCGAGTTTCACCGAGTTCCAGAAGAGTTCGTGAGCTTTGGATATCGGGGGCCGCTCGTGTGGCATGTCGAGCCGGAGCTCAGGCAGGGCCCAGAAGAGCTCGGCGTCAAGTCGTCAAATCAGGGGACTCGAAAACGTTGGAAAGCAAAGCGTCATTTAAACAAGTCCCGGTCCTCCGGTCGAATGAGGTCGCGTCCGTTTCCCGTTCCTCGCGACAGCGGGATTCCTCGAAGGACCGCTGCGGGGACTCGGTTGAGCTTGCCCATGACGATCCCAGCAGCGGCAGCGATTTCATCGGCCAAGGCAATCACGGTGGCCTGAAGCATCCTGTTGTGCGAGTCCCGTTGTCCTCGATAGTCGATCAATGGCTCCAGTCCCGCAACACCCAGGGCAACGTTGACCAAGCCTTCGCGCCACGGGCGCCCAAAAGTGTCAGAAATGATGACAGCCAAATGTACGGCGAATGCCCGCGCGAGCTGCTTCTGGAGCAGACGCGCGGAGGCATCCGGATCTTCGGGCAACAACGACGCCATTCCGTCTGCGACATTGGAGAGGTCCACGCCAGCATTGGCGCAGACGAAGCCATGTCTCGTCTTGGCGATTATCAGGCCGCGCTCCATGCGTACGATGTGACTGGCTTCCCTGAGCACAACTTCAATCGCCCGAGGATCCTTGTGATATTGAGCGGCCCAGCGTGCGGCCCGTTCGGATGGTTCGATCGAGTCGAGGCGAACGATTCGGCCCTCTGCCTTGGACACAATCTTTTGTGCGACTACCAGCACGTCTCCTCGCCTAAACGCGGCACTCTGCTGTCTGGCTGCCTCCGCAAGCAGATCTGCAAGATCGTCGCCCGGTGCGACTTCCGGGAGCGTGCTCAACGGGATAATCTGCACTGGGAGAGGGGTGGGGGGACGGTGCGACTCGATGTCTGACACGTTCGATCGATTCAACGCCGCACAGACTAGCACTTCGAACACACCAGGCCAAGTGGGTTCGGCGCGACTCGGATCGTGACGGCCAGCAGGCCACGGGGAGGAGAAGATGAACGAGGGGGGAATCGCGATCATTGGCGGAACCGGCGACCTGGGATTTGGCCTTGCGCTGCGGTGGGCGATGTCTGGGGTGGCAGTCACAATTGGATCCCGCGCCAAGGAAAAAGCCGTCGAAGCCGCTCAGCGGATTCGGAACATCGCGGCCGCGTACGCGCCAGCAGAGTCGGCGCGCATCTGCATCAACGGGCTTGAGAACGAAAAAGCCGCCGCACAAGCTTCGATAACGGTGCTAGCCGTTCCCATTTCGGCTCAAGTCGAGATCCTTAAGGGCATTCGAGGTTCTTTGGGAAGTTCCATTCTGGTCGATACAACCGTTCCTCTGGCGGCCGCTTTGGGCGGCAAGCCGACGCGCGTGCTGAAGCTCTGGCAAGGATCTGCCGCTGCGCAAGCACGCGAGCTTGTACCGAGCACTACACGAGTGCTGGCAGCCTTCCACAATCTGTCGGCTGGCGTTCTGCAGGATCTGTCGGCAACTCCGGAATGCGACATCCTCGTATGCGGAGACGATGAGGCCGCCAAGCAAACCCTTTTCCCGCTGGTGAAGTCGATTCCCGGCCTACGGCCGATCGATGCCGGCCCTTTGGAAATGGCGAGCATCGTGGAAGGCATCACCGCGCTTCTGATATCAGTGAACCGCCGCTATCACGTCCATCACACCGGCATTCGCATCACGGGATTGGACGCCAGCCCATAGCGGCGGCGTCCCGTGGGAGATTCCGTGACATCGGTGAGAATGCTTGCGCAGGTCGCAAACGAGCTTAGTCTCGCCGTGTTCTGACTTCGGAGCCACCTGTTGAGACCCGCGTTGAGGCTAGGCTTTGCTTCACGAGCGCGCTCGTACATTACGGCGCCAGCCCTCTGTCTGCTAGTCCATACGGAGCAGTTGTAACCTTCTTGGTTTTCCTAGCTGGACTTGCGGCGCAACGCTCTTCCATTGCGAGACTTCGTGGATCTAGGACGTGACAATCCAATTGCGGCGCTCCAGAATCGTCGGCGGTTCATAAGTGTGCCCCGCCGCCAGCCGCTTTTCCTCCCGCCGACTGGTCCACAGCATCACAGGACCCAGCAGATTTGCGGCGAGACGGGCGACGACTGGAAATTCTTCTTCGATTTGTCGTCGAAGCGAATGGATCTGCTCGCTGACATGGCGATTCACTCTCTTGAACTCGCGTTCCATGACCCAGAGTGCGGCATTGTATGCGCTGCTGAGTTTCCTTGTTTGACGCGCGAAGCGCTCGCGCACGCGTTGATCCGGGTAGTCCTTGTAGCGTTGCCAGCCCTTGAAGATTGTGTCGCACATGCGAAAGAGGCTTGGTCCGTTGACCTCGAAATCCCGCCGGAACGCCCAGTCGAGGAACGTTTTCGAGTCGTCCCGCGAGATGGCCGCATGGCGGAAGTTGAACTTGAATTGGCCATGGACGTCCGCCGGGTCTATGTCTTCGAGGATGCGGCCTTCCGCCGCCATCTGCCGGTAGAGCTGTGTGCCGGGGGCGGGAGTGTAGAGCATGAACTGATGAAAATCCGTGTGATGGGTGACAGCGTATTCGATCTCGTCCGGCAGGTTCTCCGGGGTGTGGTGTTCTAATCCAATAATGGTCGAGCCCTGGACGCGGATCCCGTTTTCGCGCAGGTCCCGCGTGAGCTGCTTTGTGTCCGCGCCCTGGAGCTTGCTGTAGGTAGAATGAGGCGACTCCAGCCCCAACCAAACCCAGGACACACCGAGTTCCACCAGTTCCTGCATCGTGTATTTCCGGATGGCATTCGCCGAAGAGAAAACGGAAAGTTCCCAGCTCTTGCCTGCGCTCTTCATGCGTTCCAGCAAACGCAAAGCCCGTTGCCGGTAGAGCAGAAAATTCTCGTCCATCACAAAGAACGAATGCGCGCTGAGTTCCGCCTCGATTTTGCACATCACCTCAAAAAGTTCGTCGCCGGTCTGGTAGAAGTTTACGAACTTGCCTTTGCCTCCGAAGAACGCTGAAGTTGTGCAGAAGTTGCAGCCCATCGGGCAGCCCACTGAAGGAATAATTGTGGCAGCGGTGCCTCCCTTTCGCTCCGGCACGCGGATTCCCATAACGCGCGTTTGCAACCCCGACACGATCGAAGGATGGCGGATGGCAGCGGAAGGGTCCTCTCCTAGATACCTTCGCATCCAGGAAATGCCCTCGCCCCGCACAATATGGTCGGCGTCGATCATCTCGTCCAGATTCGATATCGACGTCACGTGCCCGCCGACGACGATCTCCGACCTCGGCGAAAGCTGCCGGATCATGCGGCACATTTCCCGGACCTTGCCGACATTGACGATGATCGACGAGATACCGACGATGTCGTACTGGTTTTGGTTGAGCTCCCGCTCGAAATCCTTCCGCTTCGGAAAGTCCAGCACGGCGCAGGGCGCGGAAATATTCGCTTGAATCATCATGATTCCCCAGGAGCGATGGAACATGCGGATGGAATAACTGCCTTGCGCGCGGGTCACCTGATTGTGGTAGAGCTCCATCGGATTGATGGATCGGCTCCCGAATGAATCGTCTTGCGCATAGGGTCCAAAAACAGAGGTCAAAAGCACTCGTGCGCGGCTTCCTTTGGGATGTCTATCCATAGAACTGGTTCCCGGAGGGACGATACCACTGTGAGCGACCGGACAAGACATCCAGGGAACGAACTTACAGAACTATTACATTCGCGGTCTCTATTCGGCGCGCGTGTAATCTAGATGGGTGTGAATTCTCCAGAGGAAATCAGCCCTTCGCTGAGCACGCGGGCTTGCTTGAACTGCTCCGCGTTTTCGCCAGGTGTGTTCGCTGGTAGCTCGCGCAAAATGCGGGCCAGTTCCTCGTCGAAGAGTTCGGTGACTCGTTGAGATGTGTGCGGGAAAGGTTTGCCCGTGTCGTCCACAATTGGGACTGCGTCGCGATGGCGAATCCTCTGCGCGATCATGAGTCTGTAGATACGGTCCGTCGCCAAGTCCTCCATGTAGCCGTCCAAAAGACTCGCACCGCGTCCGGCGAGCACACCTTGGCGGTAGCGAATCACCGTGCGAACCGCCGCACGCGTGCCCGCCACTGTCATCTTTCCTACCCCTTTCGGGACGGGCCGCAGATTCGGATAGCGCTCAGAATTAGAAGGCCGTGTCTTCAACTGGTTGGGATAGGGAAATTGCTCGACCGCGATGTCGTTCTGGTCGGGATGGCCAGTCCACGCTCCATCCATCAGGCACGTTGCCTCATTCCTCTTGTCCTTTTCTAGTACGGCAAGCGCCCGGGCGTTAAGCTCAGGGTCTTCTCGGCTAGGATAGAGCGCCGTCATGCCTCCGATGGCGAGCATTCCGTGCTTGTGGCAGATTTCCGGGATGCGGTTGCGCAAGTTCTGGAAGAAGGCTACATCATGGGGGATCGTGTTGCGATCGGGAAGTACCCAGTCCGGATCGCAAAGGTTGAAATGGATCAGACTTGCCATGTAGTCCCATCGACCCAGGTTCAAGCCGAGGAGATGCTCGCGGAGATTGAAAGAGAATTCCTCCATCTGATAGGCGAGCGGATGCGACTCGACAAGAGCCATGCACTTAATGGCGTCAGCCTGCCAGCCTCTTGCCCGGCTGACCGCCTGAAATAGATCACGCCACCAGAGCCCTTCTCCTGCGGATTCGGACTTCGGAATGTAAAACGCCAGAGGATGCTTGAGTCGCGCTGCATCCACCTGAAAGGCGACTAACGCCACATCGAAAACGGATGCAGGCAGGACTTCGCCGGGCAGGACCCCCGCTTGATGAATGTGCAGCCCCCGGGGGCGGACGAAGATCGCCGACTGGCTGGGCTGTATGAAGACAGTGCGATTCCGCTTGCGGTCGAAGTAACTCAATTCACCCCGCAGTGCACCCAGAACGTTGGCAATGCCCAGCATCAAATGCGGCCATGTGTTGGCCATGGAGTCTTCGAGATCAAGCATCACACCCGGGGCTCCAGAATTCAGCATCTTCACAACAAGCTCCGCATCGTCAGCAGGGCCTGTCATCTGATTCCGCTGGTCGCAACACCAAGCGGGCAGCCTAATCTGCCAATCCTCTTCGGTCGCGGGCGAGGGGGGAAGATAATCGGGCAGTTTGCCCCGATGTGCTTCGGCGAGCGCGACCTCTCGTTTCTGAACGAGCTCACGCTGAGGTGGCGCGAACGTCCGGGCGAGCGGAAGAAGGAAGTCAATGAAACCAGGCGGCAGATCACGTGCGGGATCAAAGTCCGCTGGAGCGCGGTTCATTGGCTGAATGCTGCTCGCGATCTTCATACTCGCGTTTCCGGGACCTGCCCCGCTTCCGGCCCGCAATCTGTGTGACATCCGGAGTGCGTATCGCGGAGCCGAGACCTCTGAGGAGCCTTCTCTATCAAACGCGCGAGGGATATGCTGTGACCGATGTCACTGAGCGCGGTGAGGGAACTCACGTAATCGGCCCGAAGCGCTTGGGCGTGTACGAAGCTTGTGCGAGGCGCCGCTGACCCTAGGAAACCATGTCATGTTGACCAACCGAAGACACGTTCAGATTGAGTGGGGCGATTGCGATGCGGCGGGGACGGTCTTTTTCCCGCGCTATCTCGAATATGGGGACGCCTGCACTAACGCCTTGTTCGCCCGGGCAGGGTTGTTCAAGCCCATGATGCTGAAGTCCTACAACATCATCGGCATTCCGGTGGTCGACTTGCGAGCACGGTTCATCGTGCCCTCCGATTTCGGCGATGAAGTCGTATATGAGACGTGCATCACGGAGTGGGGCCGAACCAGCTTTCTGGTTCAACACAAGGTCTACAGGCCCGACGGAACGCTTGGCCTCGAGATCTTTGAGAGGCGCGTGTGGGTTAAGCGTGTAAGCGAAGACCCGGTGACCTTCCGAAGTGAACCGATCCCAGACGAAGTAAAGCAGAGATTTGAAGATGCTGGCCTGCGTAGGGAGGGTTGAAAACCGACGGGAGCGGATGGACGCGCAGGCTGGGTGCCCCCAGGTGAGCTGGACAAGAGCGGTCGGTTGCTACCCGAAAACGTAGGAGTCCGGCTCTTTAATGCCGCCGAGCTTCTGCAAGCGCTGATAGGCAAGAAGAGCAGCTCCCAGCGCGGCAACGGTGTCTGGTTCTTCGCTGACGTTCACTGGACGGTCGATAGTCTGCTTCAAAGCCTCGACCATTCCTCTTTGGCGCGCCACTCCCCCGACGAAAGTGACTTCGTCTTCCAGCCCGACGCGGGAGAGCAGCGCCTTCGATCTTGACGCGAGCGAGTTGTGGATGCCGCGGATGATGTTCTCGACGCTCTGCCCCTCGCTGACATGGTTGATGATCTCCGATTCCGCTAGCACCGCGCACACGCTGCTGATCGTTGTGGGCTTGTCCGCATTCATTGAGAGCGGACCGAGCTGCTCGAGAGAAATCTCGAGATAGTGGGCAGCTCTTTCAAGGAATCCCCCGGAACCGGCCGCGCACTTATCGTTGGATTTGAACTCTTTCACCTTGCCGCCCGCGCGCAGGCGAATCGCGCGCGTGCTTTGCCCGCCGACATCGAGCACACAGGCCGTTCTCGGGAAAAGGAACTCCGCTCCCCGCGCTGCACAGGTGATGTCTGTAATTTGGATATCGCGGAAGGGAACGTTGTAGCGCCCGAGACCGGTAGTGGCCACATACTTCACGTCTCCCCTGTGGCCGCCGGCCTTGGCGAGCGCTTGTTCCATCGCTTCGCTGGCGACGCCCGGAAAGTCTGGCCGCGTTTTCACCAGAGCTGTTGCGGAAACCTGCCGCGACTCGTCCAGCAGGACGGCCTTAGTACTTCGGCATCCGATATCAATTCCGGCGACGTAATTCATGATGCACCTCTGTGACAACCAGATCTGTCCGATCGTCTATGACTGTGCGGCACTAGGTCGCGACGACGTCGGGGGCGCCGCATGCCCCAATTTGGCAGATGCTGCGGAAGTATCCCCGCCCAAGGCCCGCTCCAGCGCAAAAACTGCGGCGCCAATCGCGCCGATGAAATGAGAGTCATCGCAAACATTGACCGCCAACCCTAGCTTCTCCTCGAGCGCCTTCACCATCCCGATATTCCTCGACACGCCGCCTGTGAAAGCGATCTCCGGCTCGATTCCCACGCGACGCACTAGGGCTACCGTGCGGGCCGCGATCGCGCTATGGACACCACCTAAAATGTCCGGCACGGTCTTTCCTTCTGCTAGGTAGGACATAATGTCCGATTCGACGAACACCGCACAGACCGTGCTGAGGCGCACCGGTTTCTTGGCTTCAAGCGAAACCGGACCAATTCGGTCCAGGCTCAGACCCACCGTTTCCGCCGCATTCGAGAGAAAACGTCCGGTGCCGGCGGCGCACTTGTCGTTCATCACGAAATCTTTGACGTCGCCCTGTTCGCCCACGCGAATCCCTTTGGCGTCTTGACCGCCCATGTCGATCACCGTACGCGTATTGGGGAACAGAAGATTGGCGCCCCGCGCGTGACATGAGATTTCAGTGATCTGAGCGTTTCCGAAATTCACCTTGTAGCGACCATAGCCAGTTCCTACGACATAAGAGACGCTCTCAGGAGAGATTCCCGCCGCAGAAGACGCTTCGCGGAACGCGCGTTCGGCCGCCATCGAGACGTTCGCACCCGTGTTGATCAGAGCTCGTCCCAGGATCTTGCGGTCTTCCGACAAGATGATAGCTTTCGTTTGGGTGGATCCGACGTCCACTCCGCCTCCGTATGTCATTTTGCCCTGCCTTTCTCCGCGCCCTTCCACGCGCGACACGGCTGACGACGACCTTATTTGGCGGCCACCATCCTCTGATGTTCCAGCGCTTCAAAAAATGCGTCCACGCGGTTACGCAGCTGGGCCTCGGAGAAATACCGCGGGTCCTCAAGGTCCGATTCGATCAAGAGCGTCGGGACGTTGAGCTGCTTGGTGAAGTATTCCCTCATGTCACCCTGGCCGGCCGAAAAGAGCCTGCAGCTCTTCACGGAATGGATGACGAGCGCGTCGGCGCCCCAATCTTCCACATAATCCTTGAGCTGCCGGTATCGCTGCATGAAGTTGCGGTTGGTGACATTCCACTGCAGCATGTGCCGGGCGATGCTCTCGAGAGGACGCTGTGGATCATGGCGGAATCCGAACTCCCAGATTCCTCCGACTCCGGAGTACGTTGACGCCACAGCGACCGCTCCCCAGCGACTGAACATATCGCGGAACTGGCGCAGGTAGGGCCACGGCGGCGGCCCTTCCATCACGACGCGGAACTTCTCCTCGGGGAGCGGCCCCTCGCGGTTGTCCGCCCGCTGTTTCATCTCCTTGTATGCCTCCTGGAAAAACCAGAGCCCGTCCTCAGTGCCCCGCAAGCAGTAGAGGGGCGCCATCATCATGACAGAATCGAAATACGCGTCGTATGGAGTCGGGCGTCGCTGAGAAAGCTTCTTAATCTCCGACCACAGCTCTCCTGTTTCGCCGGAAAGCGCGATGATGCGCTGCAATTTCTTGTAGTCGAGCTTCTTGCCGCTCATGCGCTCCAGGATTTCGACAAGCTCCTCCAACTGCTTGACCACATAGCGAAAATCTTCTTCCGGAGGATCGTCCGTGCTGGTGCGGAAAAATGGAACGTCGAGGTTGTAGATCGGAGCTTTGGAATACTGCTGCAGGTGCTCGAACCATTGCAGGTACACGTTACAGCCGACGTAGTTGCACAGAATCAGATCAGGCTCCGGAATCGTGGCGAAGGGAGTCTTGCGTCCAGCGAAATACATTCCGACATCCGCTTTGACGTACGCGCAATTATCCGTTGAATAACCCATTTCCTCGGCAGCCAGAATAAGAGGCAGTGACTGCTTCTTGGCGGCAAGCTGCAGCGCATTGACCTCGGGATAGACAGGGATCATGTCGAAGGCTTCGATCAGCTCGACGGGATTGCCGCTGATCAGCATGTAGATGGCTTTTTCTCCCCTGTTTTCCGCGGCCGCCGTGAGTCGCGAGTAGTAGCGGCCGATCATGTCTTTTTGAAGATTGTGGATGCGTCCCTGGTAGTCGGTCTTTGCGGTGCCTTGTGCCATGGCCAAGCTCCTTCGCCCGTCGTCCCATCTCAATCGAACAACAGGGATTCCACGAATGTCTCCACCTCAGAGCGAGCGCGGTCGAAACTCCAGGTCTTCTCCTCGAATTCCAGCAGCAAATGAGGAATCTTGGAGTCCTCCAAAGCCTTGCGATAAAGGGCATAGTCAAACAGCGCCGGCTCACAAAATTTTGCGGCTTGGAAGATGACGGCATCCGCCTTTTTCTCTTGAGCCAGGCGGATCAAATGCGTGGCCTTTGCTTCGCGCGAATCATGTTTTGTGCCCGAATAGTAGGCGCGTTCCGAATAACTTTCAGCCAGGGCGCCGAGAGGATCCTCGTGGATGGGCACATCGTCCGTAAACCACCGCCATCCTCGAAGAAAATCGTCGTCAAGGACGTAGCAACCGGCCGCTTCGACCGTTTCGATCAGGCCGACCGGGGGAAGCTCGCAGAACGAGCCCTCCAAAACCACGCGAATGCGATCTTTCGGACGAGTCGGTCGATTGGGTAGATCGGCAAGGACTTGCTCCAGAATCTTCAAGAAGTCCTCAGGGGCCATCAAAGTGCCGGCGCGCGAGAGAACGAAGGATTCAGCGGCAGAAATTTGATGCGGCGTCTCCGTTCGGATCCGGTAGATGTCTCGCTGCGCGGCTCGAATGCGATTGTAAAGGCCGATACTGCGATTCAAATCTTCGGCGGTAGGAGCGTATCCTGACCTCTGCTGCAAGCCATCGAGAATGCGGCGATATTCAGCCGCCAGATACTGCCTAGCCAGCGGCGAAGCGAAGTTTTGCGGAAAGTGAACGTAGTCTACAAACATGTCGGGAAAGTTCCGCTGAAAAACGCTCGCCAAGTTTCTAGCCGGATCACAGATGGAATGAAAGACCATTCCATCGAGGAACTTGAGGCGGTTCGTCAATCCGAGCTCGAGGGTGCTTTTCACGATCGAGCAGACAAAAGACTGAAAGCGCGAATCCGCATAGGTGATTTCAATCTGATTGCCCGCTCCGATAATGCCGAGCGGCAACATGCCGGAAGCGTGGACCAATTCGACGGGGCAATAGACGGGGAAACAGCCGATCGCTTTCTTTCCCGGGTGCTTTTCGAGCCAGCGCTTAGCAGCAGCGAATTCGGGATTTTGAGCAATTTCCCGGCAGGAAGTAAACAGGGAATCGAGAAATGAAACGTCCTGGACCAGAGTTGTAGCCATGATGTCCTCCTCTATTGCGCCACCGCGCACCTCCGGCCCGTTGGGTCATGTTGCTTCAGGCGAGCTTTGCGACCCTGCAGTTGCGAAAACCCAGCTGTTGATTGCGTGCCCGTGACACATCGACAGGTCGCATGCGGCAGGTCCGCCTCTGCTCTTCCAAGTCGCTTCATGGTTCGCACTGTACGCCTGCTCCGAACGGCTGTCAAGACTATTCTGGTACTACAATACCAGAATACCCCGGTCTCCAATCCCGTCTCACATTCGCTTTCCACGCTCCCAGAAGCGGTGCGCTTTGAGCCTCCAATATTCAGCGACGCAATACGGCTCTGGGTGCTCCAGTCGAGGGACGGGCAGGGGTCACCCAGGGCCTGCGCGCCATGAGCTTGAGCATCGTTGAGATGGTGATCGAGCCGAACGTGGCGACCGTATGGTCGTCAAGTTCATCGAGTACGGCGCGCAAGGCGCGGCCCGCATCCGTCGTGATGCGCAAGTCACCGGCTGAATGACGCTGCGGCCCGATGGGTTCGAAGATTCGGATCACGTCGAGCAGCGTAAGCCGCTTCGGGTTGGCTGCGAGCCTGTACCCGCCGCCGACGCCGCGCGCGGCCTCCACGATTCCGGCCCGGCCCAAGTCGCGCAGTACTTTTGCCAGATGATGGGCGGAAATTCGATACTTGTCGGCAATGTCAGTTCCAGAGAGTGGACAGGTCGGATTTGCGGCAAGCTCGAGCACCGCATAAAGTGCAAACGAGCTCGCCTTTTGTAATTTCATGACGTCTGCCTCGGTACTCTCACTCGAGCATGGTCTCCAGTTCGATGAATGGTCCCGCCATCATTCCTTGGCTGCGAAAGAATGATAGGACCAGATGATTGTCGCGAGCCATCAGGGTACGTACTTTGCTGATCCTGGCGCGTCGGAAGGCGTCGCAAAGAGCTTCGAAAAGTCGAGTCGCGATGCCTTTCAAGCGACCTTTGGGTCGCACTTGAATGGCAAAGACCCAACCGCAAGGAGGTTCCCCAAATTCCCAGGCGCGAATCTCACCGAGAATGAATCCTTCGATACGGCCATCCTGTTCGGCAACAAACAAGAACCGGGGCGCCCGCCGACGCAGACCGAAGCGCGAAAACACCTCCTTCCAGTAATGACGTTTGGCGAGACCGGTGACTTCCTCATCGAGCGCAATCAAGGCCGGTGCGTCTGCAGCAATGGCTGGGCGGATAAGAAGCCGATCTGCCGGGCGCGAAACAGGACGCGGCTTCATGATCGTAATATGTGCCGCAGCATGTGTCTGTCGAGGAGACAATGTAGTCTTCCGTTGTTAAGAACTCAAGGCGGACTCGACCGCTGTCCGCGCGTCTTCGATTGCAATCCTGAATGCGCGGCACACCACTACCAAGGGTGATCCTGCATTCGACTCGTTCCGGGACGACTCAAGGACACGTGGTTGTGATATAGCTTCCATATTCCCTGGTCTCTGAGAAAGACATCCGTTCCATAACCTTCCCGCAACAACTGATTGCCGTTCAATTTGGAACGTCCATCGGTACGCCATTCATAAACAACGGTGGCCACATCGCCAAACACCTTTACCTTGCGCGGACCGAATTTCAAATTAATTTCCTCCAGGTTGTCGAAGTACGCTTCCAGCATGCGTTTGGCTGTTTCCCAACCATAGTAGGCACCCCGCGAGGTAAACAGCACGAAGCCGTCATTGTGCCAATAATGACTGAAAAGTTCGGGCAGATCTTTCTCGGTCCATGCTTTCTCCATCGCATCCATAATTCGAAGAACCGCATCGACGTTCGGTCCGACGATTTCGGGCTTGGCCGTGCTTTCTTCCTGCGTTGTCCTAGCCATTAGTCTTCTCCTGTGGCTGCCTTCACGAAGCAGGTCACCGCAACTTGAACAGCAGCCAGCGTACTCCGATCTATCTTTGGGTTACCGACAAATCGTTCTCGAATTCGATCGCTCGCGGGAACAAAATGTTGTTCTCGACATGAATATGTTGATGCAAGTCCGTCGCGAACGCCGGTAACGCCTGATAGAGGGCTCGGTAATCGGCGCAGCCATCGGGCGGCACAATGTAGTTGCCGGTGATTTCGCGGAGTTTCTCCAGTGTTTGAGTGGAAGCTTCGTGCTCCATGATCATGGCCGCCACCGGATTTTGTACAGTTCCGAACATGGGTTCCGGTGGTTGTCTCTTGAAGTGGTCAGCTTCTTCTAACTGGGCGATATACGGAAAGAGCAGTTCTTCTTCCTTCCGCATGTGCTCCCGCAGTTCTTCAGCAAGGCCGACGAACGCCACCTGCACGCGGGATAGCTCTGGATGGTTGTGGCCGTGTGCCGCGAGGACTTTCGAGATGAGTGCGGTGAGCCGAACAATCTCCGCCTGTGTAAAAGTGTGGTGCTTGTCGATGATGTGCCGGGTGAGTTTAGAGATGGGCGCGTTTCGCCAGTCCCGCTCCGAAGTAACCAGCTCACACATTTCGAGCGCGGCGGTCACTTCCTCGACAGCGCGGTCAGCAGCCTTGCATGCTTCGGTAAGGGTTCGGGCGCCGCCGCAGCAATAGTCGATTCCAAAGATTTCGAACACCCGCGCTGATGCCGGCCGAGCCAAGACGAAGTCGCGTACAGTCGGTGTCGTTCCGTGAAGGTCGGCAACCCCCCGATCGTCGGCGCGCGCTGGGATAGCCACAGGAACCTCCTTAACGTATATTATGGTACTTCAATACCATATTTAAGAGCAAGGCCTCGCTTTTCTTGGTCGGAATCGGTAATTCCGGGACGGCCACCACCGTCAGCGTTCGATCCTAGGATCGCTTCCATCGTTTCAGCAGCGCTCCAAGATTGTGGCGATACCTTGCCCGACGCCGATGCACATCGTGCACAGCGCGTAGCGAGCGCGCGTCGAGCACAACTGGTAGATCGCAGTAGTAATCAGCCGCGCTCCACTGGCGCCGAGCGGGTGGCCAATCGCAATGGCTCCGCCGTTTGGATTCACATGTTCGGCGTCGTCCGCCAGGCCAAGTTCGCGGAGTACAGCCAGAGCCTGCGCAGCAAATGCCTCATTGAGCTCGATGACGTCCAGTTGCGACAAGGAGAGCCTCGCTTTGTCGAGTACCTTGCGCGTGGCGGGCGCCGGTCCCATTCCCATGATGCGAGGAGCCACGCCAGCGACGGCCGAGGCCACAACTCTTACTCGGGGCGTAAGGCCATACTTTTGCGCTGCCGCCTCAGAGGCAATCAGCAGGGCGCAGGAACCATCATTGATTCCCGAGGCGTTTCCAGCGGTGACGGTTCCATTCGGTTTAACGATCGGTTTCAGCTTGACTAGACCCTCCAAGATTGTGTTTGGTCGAGGATGCTCGTCGACCTGGAACACTTTCGGCTCGCCTTGTTTTTGAGAAATCGAAACGGGAATGACCTCCGAGTGAAAGAAGCCGGTCGTCTGAGCCTTGGCCCATCGCTGTTGCGAACGGAGCGAAAAGGCATCCTGATCGGCGCGCGCGATGTGAAATTCTTCTGCTACGTTTTCAGCGGTCTCCGCCATCGAATCAGTCCCGTATTTGCTCTCCATAATAGGATTGACAAAGCGCCATCCGATCGTGGTGTCGAAGATCTCCGCGTTGCGACTGAAGGGCGTGTCGGCTTTCCCCATCACAAAAGGAGCCCGGGACATGCTCTCGACCCCGCCAGCGATCACGAGATCCGCTTCGCCGCACTTGATGGCGCGTGCCGCCATTCCGACGGCGTCCATGCTGGAGCCGCACAAGCGGTTCACGGTTGAACCCGGAATGCCGGGTGGTAAGTCCGCCAACAAGGCAGCCATCCGTGCTACGTTACGATTGTCTTCGCCCGCTTGATTCGCACAGCCGAAGATGACGTCGTCGAGTGCCTCCCAGTCGACTTGCGAATTGCGCGCCATCAGTGCCCGGATCGGAATCGCGGCAAGATCATCGGTGCGAATCGAGGATAGAGAACCCGCGTACCGGCCGAAGGGCGTGCGAAGCGCATCGCAGATGACGGCACTGCTCATCGATAGCCTCTAGCGGAATCGACCGTGGCAGACGCGGGCTGGCCGTCGCCGGCTGCATCGTAAACCTTCCGACCACTCCAAACCAGTTCTTGGATCCGCGGAGAAACGCGGTAGCGCTCTCCGCCGTAATGAGCGGCAAGGTTCGAAAGCACTTTGTGGACGGTTTCGAGCCCAACATCGTCGGCCCATGCGAGAGGTCCCCGCGGGTAGTTGACGCCCTTGCGTATAGCGACGTCCACGTCTGCCGGTGTGGCCACGCCCTGGTTCACTGCGTCGGCGGCCTCGTTGGCCAGCATGGCCACCGTTCTCATCACGGCGATTCCCGCTACGTCCTTCACACGGGACACGGCATAACCGGCAGCCTGCAGGAGTCCCACAGCCGACCAATACGCGTGGTCCTCGCACGTGCTGGCCTTGGCGATTGCCACGCGCGGCGCAGTCGTGTAGTCGATGGCGAGATCAAGGGTCACAAGATTGCGACGCCCGGTTTCTTGTGCGAATTGCGTCGCGCTGCGTCCGTCGGTAACTGCGAGGATGGTACCGTCGATTTCGACGCAGTTTGCGTCACTGCTGGAATTGGCCGCACGAGATAAGGCGATACCGGAACCAGCCAGCCGCGTTTCTAATGCCGTCGCCAAAGGCCCCGCCATTGGAAGTGTGACCCGCCGCGGTTTCGGGGCGGAGGGCTCGGTATCCGGCAGCGGCGCGGCGGCGTCATCGGCATAGGAATAGAATCCCCGCCTCGCTTTTCTCCCAAGGTGTCCGGCACGAACCATTTCCTGTTGAATGAAGCAAGGCCGGTAGCGAGCATCGCCAAAGAAGGCGTTGAACAGGGACTCACTCACCGCCAGACCGATGTCGAGCCCGACGAGGTCCATCAATTCGAACGGGCCCATTCGGAACCCACCGGCTTCGCGCATGATTGCGTCTATAGTGGCGGGGCTCGCCGCTTGCTCCGCCAGCAGAAGCAACGCCTCTCCGTAAAAGGGACGGGCAACGCGGTTCACGATGAATCCGGGAGTAGATCGAACATATACCGGAGTCTTGCCCCACGCCCTAGCCGTGGCGTGGACCGTGGCAAGGATTCGTGGGTTGGTGGCCAAACCGGCGACCACCTCGACCAGATCCATCAGCGGTGCGGGATTAAAGAAGTGCATCCCCGTCAATCGCTCCGGCGCATGGAGCGCCGCTGCAATGGCACTGACGGACAGGGAGGAGGTGTTCGTCGTAAGGATACAATTCGGGTCGACTAGGCTCTCGATTTCCCGCAGCAAGCGCCGTTTTGCATCAAGGTCCTCGGCAATCGCCTCGATGACAATCCCGGCGCCGCTGAGTTCTCCGAGATTGGCGGCGGCACCGAGTCGCTCGATCGCGGAGCTGGCCGCTTTCTGCGAAATTTTTCCTTTCAAGGAGAGCTTTTCGAAGTTTCGGCGGACGTTCTCGATGGCTGTCGGCACTGCCTCGGTTCGCAGGTCATAGAGGACTACCGCGTGCCCCGCAGCGGCCGCTACCTGGGCGATACCTGCTCCCATTGTTCCAGCACCGACTACCGCTACGAGAGCAGTTTGGGCGAGTGCCTCGGAGTTCGTCAGGGCCGTGTCTTTGGTCATAGCGAGTCTCTTGGAGGTCTTCCTAAACTGAACATACCCGACGCAGAGGTCAGTGACCTCTATCACAGCCGCAAGGAAGCTCCTTCGGTAGGCTGCTATCTCGAAATGGCGTTGCTGTACTGGCCACGGGTTGTCGCTGCCAGATGCAACACAATCAGGAGGATGCGATGCCGGCGTTTTCCGGCGTGGATTATGTGGATGTCGATTCTGTGTTGAGCGATGAGGAATTGCTCGCCCGTCAGACTGCTCGGCAGTTCGTTGACGAACAAGTGCTTCCCGTCATCGAGCGCCACTATCGAGATGCGACGTTCCCGTCGGAATTAGTGGCGCAGCTCGGAGAGCTGGGTTTTTTCGGTTCGAATCTGAGCGGCTACGGTTGCGCAGAAATGTCCAACGTGGCCTACGGGCTGGTGATGCAGGAGCTCGAGCGAGGCGATTCAGGATTGCGCAGCTTCGTCTCAGTGCAGAGCGGCCTCGTGATGTATCCCATCTACGCGTATGGGTCGCCTGCGCAGAAGGACAAGTGGCTGCCGCGATTGCGAAGCGGCCAAGCGATCGGTTGCTTCGGACTGACCGAACCGCAGTTCGGGTCGAACCCGGGCGGAATGCTCACGAGAGCGGTGCGCCAAGGCAACCACTACGTCCTGAACGGCGAGAAAATGTGGATTACAAATGGTTCGGTGGCCGATGTGTGCGTGGTGTGGGCCAAATGCGAAGATGGCCGCGTGCGCGGTTTTCTGGTGGAAAAAGGCACGAAAGGGTTCAAAGCGCGCGACGTGCACGGCAAGTCGTCCATGCGCGCTTCGGTCACTTCCGGCCTGTCTTTCACCGATTGCGAGGTATCCGCCGACAACGTGCTTCCGGGCGTGGACGGGCTGCGAGGCCCTCTTTCATGCCTCAACCAGGCGCGGTACGGAATCGGATGGGGAGCGATCGGGGCAGCGATGGCATGCTACGACACTGCCTTGCAATACGCGAAATCACGCAAGCAGTTTGCGAACAAGCCGATTGCTTCTCACCAACTCGTGCAGGACAAGCTGGCGTGGATGATCACAGAGATTTCAAAGGCGCAGCTACTGGCATTGCACGCGGGACGATTGAAGGATCAAGGCCGAGTGCATCCTTCTCAGGTTTCGATGCTCAAGATGAACAACGTATGGATGGCGCGAGAAGTTGCGCGAATGGCTCGTGAGCTCTTGGGGGCGAATGGGATCGTCGAGGACTACTGCGTTATGCGTCATATGGCCAACCTCGAATCGGTCTACACATACGAAGGCACCCATGATATTCACCGCCTGATCATCGGGGAGCGCATTACGGGTATTGCCGCCTATTCGTAGCCGTCAGAGTCCATAACTGATAGGCTCTCCGAGCGTGCGCAGCTGCCGAGCCCGTGACCGTTCTCACGAGCGACTGTGACTTCCATCACTGTCAATGTGCCCAATTCTGTTCTAGCTTGACAATTTGAAGCAGTCCGTGCGAAGGGACGCCAGGAGTCAGTATCCACATGGCGGAGGATCGGCTAGTACCGGCAGAGTCCCAGAAGTCAGCTCGCATCCGTTTCATCCTAAATGGCGAACCGGTCGACGTATCTTTCGCGCCGTACAAGACCTTGTTGGAAGTTCTTCGCGAGGATTTGAACCACACCGGCACTAAGCACGGCTGCGAACTGGGCGAGTGCGGAGCCTGCGCGGTCATCCTGGATGGTGAACCTGTGCTTTCCTGCTTGGTCCTGGCGCTCGAGTGTGACGGGAGGGACGTGCTCACCATCGAGGGACTAGCGTCGGGCGGGGAACTCCATCCCCTACAGCAAGCCTTTGCCGACCTGGGCGGATCCCAGTGCGGATACTGCACACCGGGCATGATTCTCACAGCGAAGGCGTTGCTGGACCGTACGCCGCATCCGAGCCACGACCAGATCCGCGAAGCACTCTCTGGGAATTTGTGCCGGTGTACGGGCTACCTGCAGATTTTCGACGCAGTGGAGGCCGCCATTACGGAAATCAGCGAGCGCAAGCGGGCTGACGAAGCAAAGCAGAACGCGGGATAGGGACGGCGTTCGGAGGAGAAGGGAACTTGGCGAAGGACGAGAATTTGCCAAAGAGGGCATCGAGACCTTCTAGGCCGTCGGGTGAAGACCTGCAGGTCATCGGCTCGGCACGTCAGAGAGTCGATGTACGAGGCAAGGTCACGGGCCAGACCATTTACGCCGATGACATATCGCTCCCGCGTCTAGCTCACTGCAAGATTCTGCGTTCGCCACATCCGCACGCGCGCATCCGAAACATTGAGGTCTCGCGCGCTCTGGCGTATCCGGGCGTGTACCTGGTGCTAACCGGTAAGGACCTGCCCATCGAGTACGGAATCCTCCCCGTGAGCCAAGATGAGACGGCGTTGTGCGTCGATCGTGTGCGCCACGTCGGGGATCCGGTCGCCGCAGTAATCGCGAGGGAAGAGCTCACAGCCTTTGAGGCGCTGGATCTGATCAATGTCGACTACGAAATTCTGCCGACGATCTCCAGCCCGGAAGAAGCTCTGGCTTCACCCGAGCCGCGTCTTCACGAATACGGGGAAGAGGGTAACATTCACAAGCGAGTGTCCTTTGAATTCGGCGATGTGGACAAGGGCTTTGCTGAAGCGGACGAAATCTTTGAGGACACCTTTTTTTACGAGGGCAGCAATCACCTTGCGATGGAGCAGCACGCCTCCGTGGCGGTGAAAGATCGCGAGGGCAAGCTGACGCTTTGGACGAGCACGCAGGTACCCCACTATCTGCATCGTTCGTTGGCCAAGGTGCTACAGCTGCCGGCCGGGCACATTCGCGTGATAGCTACACCCAACGGCGGAGGCTTTGGAGGAAAGAGCGACCCGCTCAATCACGAGATCATAGTGTCCAAGGCGGCGTTAGTCCTCGGTCGGCCGGTAAAGATCAGCCTGACGCGCGAAGAGGTGTTCTATTGCCACCGAGGCCGGCACCCGGTGCTGATGAAGTTCAAAACGGGAGTCAAGAAGGACGGCACCATCACGGCGCTCGACCTCCAGACGCTGATCGATGGCGGCGGTTATGGATCTTTCGGAGTGGCCAGCACGTTCTACACGGGCGCGTTGCAGACCACGTCTTACCATGTCCCGAGGTACAAGTTCCGGGCCTGCCGCACGTTTACCAACAAGCCTCCCTGCGGGCCTAAGCGCGGCCACGGAACTCCGCAGCCACGCTTTGGCCAAGAAGTGCAGATGGACAAGATTGCGGAGCGGCTCCGGATCGACCCAGCGGAACTCCGGTTGCGCGTTGCCGTGAAACCCAACGAGTTGACGGCGAATTTTCTGCAGCTGGGCACGGTCGGACTCGAAGAATGCATCCGTCGGGTCGTCGAAATGTCGGGCTGGAAAGACAAATTCCGGAAACTCCCGGAAGGCCGAGGTGTTGGCCTCGCATGCTCCTGCTATCTGACTGGGGCGGGCCTCTCCATCTATTGGAACAAGATGCCGCATTCCGGAATTCAACTGAAACTCGACCGGGGCGGCGGCGTGACACTCCAGGCTGGAACGACCGAAATCGGACAGGGCTCCGATGATGTTTTGGCGGCGATTGTCGCCGAAATTCTGGGGCTCCGTACGCAAGACATCCGCGTGTACTCGGGCGACACCGATCTCGGCCCGGTGGACCTGGGATCGTATTCAAGCCGCGTGACGCTGATGGCCGGGAATGCGGCCGTTCAAGCCGCCGAGAGGGCCAAGACCATGCTGGCTGAGGGAGTGGCCGAAAAGCTTCAGGTGCCCGTCGAGCGACTGCGCTTTGCGGATGGTGCTGTATTCGATAAAGCCGTGCCGGAGAAACGCGTTACCTTCGCCGAGGCGGTCTGTCTCGGCGAGGCTCGCTTCGGGACGATCGGCACCGTGGGATCCTACTGGCCTCCCAAGATGCCAGCGGCTCAGTATAAGGGCGGCGGCGTAGGCACCTCTCCGACGTACACGTATTCGGCTGCGGTCGCAGAGGTCGAAGTTGACCCCTCCACAGGTTGGCTTCGCGTCGTAAGAATCTGGAATACGCACGACTTGGGCCGCGCACTCAATCCAACCATCGCGCTCGGCCAAATCGAGGGCAGTATCTATATGGGGCTGGGAGAAGCCCTTATGGAGGAGCAGAGCTTCCACCGGCTTCCCAAGAAACTCTCGCACGCACTGGTGCACCGGACTCCTTCCATGTTGGACTACAAGAGCCTGACCTCACTGGACATGCCGGAGATTTTCACCGAATTCGTCGAGGGACCGGATCCGCGCGGCCCGTTTGGTGCCAAAGAGGTGGGCCAAGGACCGCTTCTTCCCATAATGCCAGCGGTCGCCAACGCGGTTTACGACGCGGTCGGCGTGCGGATCGATGAAGTGCCGATCACTCCGGAAAAAATCCTGAAAGCGCTGGCTGAGAAGAAAGCGGGGCGTCTACCGCGCTACGGCCCGGGGCAATTTCCGGCCGTTTCTTGGCCCGAGCCGCTGCGCGTTCCGCCGCCATGGGAAGGCGGAGACGGGCGAGCCACCAACGAACCTCCGCGACGCCCCAAGCCGGATACGGAGAAAGAGAAGGTACTCGCCCGATGATGCGCCTGCCGCTATTTGAGTTTCGCTCGCCGCGCATGCTGGATGAGACCGCCCGAATGCTGGACGGAGAAGGCGCGAAGGCGATGCTACTCGCCGGCGGCACGGACCTGCTGCCCAACATGAAGCGAAGGCAGCAGGTGCCTCGAATTTTGGTCAGCCTGCGCAATGTCAAAAGCCTCCATGAGGTTCACTTCGACGGTGCCGGTGCTCGCTTGGGAGCCTGCGTGAAGCTCAGTGAGATCGAGGAAGATTCGCGATACCGCAATGGTTATTCGGCCCTGTGGCAGGCTGCTTCACTGGTTGCGACCTCGCACATTCGCAACCTGGCCACACTCGGGGGCAATGTTTGCCTCGACACGCGCTGCTTGTACTACGACCAGAACTATGAGTGGAGAAAAGCGATCCACTTCTGCATGAAGAAGGAAGGAGACACGTGCTGGGTCGCGCCCGGAAGCGACCGGTGCATGGCCGTGTCATCGACCGACACAGCGCCTGCGCTCATAGCTCTGGGCGCGCGCGTACTGTTGAAGTCGGTTTCCGGAGAACGCGAAGTTCTACTGGCCGATCTCTACAATAATGACGGCATGAACTATCTGACCCGGCGACCCAACGAGATTCTCTCCGAGATACGGCTGGGTCCTTCGCACGGTTGGAAGAGCGCGTACTGGAAACTGCGGCGCCGAGGGTCGTTCGATTTTCCAGTGCTTTCTGTTGCGGTGGCTGCACGGCTTTCGAGCGGTGGTGTCGTAGAGGAGGGGCGCATTGTCCTGGGTGCAGTTGCCTCGCGTCCGCTAGTGGCCGACGAAGCGGCGAAGACACTGGTCGGGCGGAAGCTCGATCAGGAGACGATCGCCAACGCCGCTACGCTAGCGAGCCGGATCGCAAAGCCGCTCTCGAATACAGACTTTGACATGAGCTGGCGGAAAAAAGTGACCGCCGCGTTTGTGACATACGCGCTTCGAGAACTGCGCGGTGACGACATGCGGGCCGAACGGGCCCAGATGACGCTTCAGACGTGGGATGCGAACCCTGCTTAGATGGGACTAAGCGACAGCGGCCAAGTCATCGGCTGCATGAATCGTCGCAATCCGGAGCTTCTGCTCCCATGCCAAAGGAACCTATGGCATGACGGCGCCGCCAGCGATGACGATACATTGTCCAGTCACGGACGCGGCGCTCTCCTGGCAGAGCCACACCACCGCGTCGGCAATCTCCTGAGGCTGAATCAATCGTCCCTGCGGATTGGTCCCCACCAAACTCGTTAACACATCCTCGCGGCTGCGGCCCGTTTTTTGCGTGATCTGTGCGATATTCTCGCGGGTCATGTCCGTCTCGGTGTATCCCGGGCAGACGGCATTCACCGTGATACCCGTGCGAACTGTTTCCATCGCTAACGCGCGCGTGAAGCCAACTACCGCGTGCTTCGCGGCACAATACGCCGTGATATAGGCGCTCCCGGTCACCCCGGCCGTCGAAGCAATGTTGACGATCCTCCCCCATTTGGCTTCGATCATGGCCGGCAAGACGGCCTGCGTGCAATGCACGGTACCCATCAGATCGACATCTAGCACCTTCCGCCAAAACACAGCGTCCGACTTCAGGAAAGGAGCGGAAACGGCTATACCGGCGTTGTTGACGAGGATCGTCGGCGCTCCAAGAGCGCCCGTAATGTTAGACAAGGCCTTGCGGACGGCCGCGTCGTCCGCTACGTCCGCAGTAGCCGTTGCTGTCCGGACGCCGTGGCTCGCAGCGATGCGATTTGCCGCGGCCTCAAGGGCTTGCGCATGGCGGCCGATCAGTGAGATGGAAGCGCCCTGCCGCGCCAGTGCCTCGGAAATCGCCGCCCCGATTCCGCGTCCTCCGCCTGTGACTACAGCGTGGTGGCGTGTAAAAGGAGCCTGAGTATCTGATTTCACGAAGCTACCCCTCTTAGCTCGAGCTTCCGCTTGTCTTGGAGTGGGTCTGTCGCGATGCAGGAGAGGCGGACGGTGACATCGCACCCGCGCCCGGTGAAGCAAGTATGTGGGATGCAATGACGAGCTTTAGCACTTCGCTAGCACCTTCGTAGATGCGCAGCGCGCGAATCTCGCGATAGAGTCGCTCGACAGTCATGCCGCGGACGACGCCCAGCCCCCCAAAGATTTGCACAGCCGAATCGACCACCTGCTGCGCCGCTTCGGTGGCGAATAGCTTCGCCATCGAGGCCTCGCGCGTGACGCGCCCACCCGAGATGTCTTTCGTCCACGCAGCTCGATAGATGAGAAGTGCCGCTGCGTCAATCGACAGCGCCATGTCCGCAAGTTTTCCTTGAGTCAACTGAAATTCGGCTTGGGTTCGCCCGAACATACGTCGGTGGCGCGCTCGCTCGACTGCTTCGTCCATTGCCCTCCTCGCAAAGCCCAGCGCCGCTGCGCCTACCGTGGAGCGAAAGATATCGAGGGTCGCCATGGCGATCTTGAAGCCTTCGCCGGGCTGGCCGAGTAACGAGTCCGGAGGAACGCGGCAGCCATCCAAACGCAGGGTGCCCAGAGGATGCGGCGCGATGACGTCGATCCGCTCGCTGGCGTCTAGGCCGGTGCAGTCGGCGTCGACGATGAATGCGGATAGGCCTTTCGTTCCCTGACCCTCCCCTGTGCGGGCGAATACTACGTAGAACGCGGCCAGGCCGGCGTTGGAAATCCATGTCTTCACGCCGTCGAGACGCCAGGAATTGCCGTCCCGCGTGGCGGTTGTCGAAATGGCGCTGACGTCGGACCCGGCGTCGGGCTCAGACAGCGCGAAAGCCGCCAGTGCTGAGCCGGCGGCCACTCGCGGCAAGATGGAGCGCTTCTGTTCTTCGCTCCCATACAGGGTGATTGGCGTGCTGCCGAGACCTTGCATGGCCAGTGCGAAGTCCGCCAATCCCGAGGCCCGGCCCATGATCTCGCGGGCCAGGCACAAGCTGCGTACGTCAATGTTGTCCCGCGCACCACCGTACGCGCGAGGAACGCAAACACGCAGCATGCCGCCGCGTCCCATTACGGCGACGATCCCGCGAACGCATGCGTACACTGCATCGAGACTCTTTTCAGAATCCTCGAGCAGCGGTGGCAACACTTCCGAAGCCCATCGTTCGAGCTCCTCGGCCAATTTGCGATGACCGTCGTCGAAGAAGGGCCATGCGAGGAAACTCGTATCCGCCATCAGTTACCTTCAAATACCGGTGTCTTCTTAGCTGCGAATGCGGTGTAGGCTCGTTCGAAATCGTTCGTTTGCATGCAGATCGCCTGGGCCTGAGCTTCGGCTTCGATGCACTCATCAAGGCCCTGGCTCCATTCCTGATACAACATCGTCTTGGTCATCGCATGCCCAAATGTGGGGCCTTCGGCGAGTGTGCCGGCCATGGCAGTTGCTTCGTCAAGGAGCTTCTCGGGTTCGACCAGGCGGTTATAGAAACCGAAACGCTCAGCTTCGTCTCCACTCATAGCCCGGCCGCTGTACAGGAGATCTGCGGCGCGGGAGAGTCCAATAAGCCGCGGAAGAAGAGTGCAGGCGCCCATGTCGGCTCCCGCGAGTCCGACGCGCACAAATAGAAACGCAACTTTGCTGCGCGCCGTACCGAATCGGAGATCGGAGCCGCAGGCAATCATCGCTCCGGCTCCGGCGCAAATTCCGTCGATCGCGGATATGATCGGCTGCGGGCACGCGCGCATCGCCTTGACGAGATCGCCTGTCATGCGCGTGAACGCGATCAGGTCCGGCATGTCCATTTTCACGAGCTGTCCGATAATATCGTGGACGTCGCCCCCGGAGCAGAAATTCCCTCCTGCTCCTGTGAACACGACTGCCTTAATGTCGGTCGCATAGACCAGGTCGCGGAACAAGTCGCGCAGCTCGCCGTATGACTCGAAAGTGATGGGATTCTTGCGTTCCGGACGGTTGAGCGTGATCGTAGCAATCTTTCCCGAGACGCTCCAACCGAAATGGCTGGCCTTGTAGTTTGCCAACTGAATTTTCTTCATGACGCCGCTCCTTCCTGGGAATTAGCCAACCATCGTCAGGCCGCCGTTGACGCTCAAAACCTGGCCCGTGATGTAGTCGGATCGGGAACTCGCAAAAAATAGAATTGCATCGGCGACTTCGCGGGGCTTGCCGAACCGGCGAAAAGGAATTGCACGCTTGAATGCTTCCAGGTGCTTTTCGGGGACCGCAAATAACAGCGGCGTTTCGGTAGGACCGGGGCACACGCAGTTGACGTTGATGCCGTAGCGCGCGACTTCACGCGCCAGCGACTTGGTGAAGGCGATGAGGCCGCCCTTGGCCCCGGCATACACGGTCTCGCCTGAGCTGCCCACCCGTCCCGCGTCGCTGCTGACATTGACGATCTTCCCGCTGTTGCGCTCCATCATGCGAGGCAGAAACGATCGGACGAGCTTCATCGGTCCCAGAAGATTGAGCGTCATGATCTTGTCCCAGACGTCGAGCGGCATCTCCCAGAACGGCTTGATCTGGCCCCAACCTGCGCCGTTCACGACGATATCGACGGGGCCCAGCTTGCTGTGAACCGTATCGACAAAAGCGGCCACCGATGCATCGTCAGTGACGTCCAGATGAACGTATTCGGCTTTCCAGCCGCTCTTCTGAATCGCGACAGCTGTTAGTTCACCCTTGTCTCGCGCGATATCGGCGACGACGACCCGTGCGCCCGCTTCAGCCAGTGTTTCAGCGGTTGCCAGACCGATGCCGGATCCCGCGCCGGTCACAACGGCGATTTTGCCTTCGAGTTTCATGGCTCCTCCAAGCCAGTGGGCAAGGAACGTGGATTATCCTTTGCCGGCTTGTCTTTTCCTGGTGCTCCTCTCGAGAAACTCGGCGACTCTGCGCCGTGTTTCAGGATGCTGGTAGAGCTTGCGTGTCGCGGCGAGCTCCTCGGCATAGCCGTCGCGGTGCGGGTCGCCGAAAGCCGCAAGGCACTGCTTGCTGGCCGCCAGAGCGGGGCGGGGTGCCTGGGCGAAGCGCACCGCGAGATCCCGCGTCCACCGACGCAATTCCGAGAGCGGTTGAACCCACTGAACGATGCCAAGTCGTTCGGCGGACACACCGTCAATGATTTCACCACCGAGTATCAATCGCTCCGCGATACCGCGACCGCATAACCGGGTCAGCCGTTGGGTTCCGCCCGCACCCGGCAACAGTCCCAGTCCGACCTCTGGCAGGCCGAGTTTGACTTCCGAAGCAGCCACACGAATATCGCACGCGAGCGCCAGTTCCAATCCGCCTCCCATAGCTGCGCCGCCAATTTCGGCGATGACAACCAGTGGCGCCGTCTCGATCCGTGCAAACAACCGCTGCATGCGGCGCACCATGTCGAGCATCACGTCGGGACCTTCCAGCGTGCCGAAGCACGACTGCATCAACGCGAGGTCCGCACCCGCACAGAATGCCGGCTGGTCACTGCGGATGTGCAGTACCGCCACTTCCTGATCTTCGATAGCGTGATCGAGAACCGCGTCGAGGCGTTCGATCAGTTCGTCATTGAGGGCGTTCACGGGAGGGCGGGATAGTGTTGCTGTCACGATCCGAGCGACGCGCTCGATCAGGACTATGGCTTGCGCTCGGCGTTTTTGGGACGCGCGCTCTTGATCGGCGACAGCTACTCGCAGCTTGTACCGCTGGACCTTTCCTGTCGCGGTCTTCGGCAACTTGTCGACAACATGGACCCACCCAGGAAGCTTGTAACGCGGGAGATTGGTTTCGCAGTAGTGTCGTAATTCCTCTTCGATTTGTGGACCCGAAACGGTGGGATCTTTCATCACGACCCAGGCATCGGGATGGGCGAGACCGTGCTCGTCCTTCCGGCTAATGACCGCGGCCTCGAGCACCTGAGGATGCTGGACCATGACCGATTCGATTTCATACGGTGAAACCCAGCGGCCGCTGACTTTGAACACATCATCGCTGCGTCCGCAGTAGGTGTAGTAGCCATGCGCATCGCGACGAAACGTGTCGCCCGTGTCGAACCAGCCGTCGACAATCGCTTTGGCGGTCCTTTCCGGGTCGTTCAAGTAGCGTTTGGTGACCGACTGTCCCTTCACCAGCAACCGCCCGGGAACGTCGTCTGCAACATCGTTTCCCGCTTCGTCCACCAGCCGCACCTGATAACCGGGAATCGGCTTGCCCGTCACGCCCGGCCGAATATCGTCGATACGGTTCGAGATATAGATGTGCCCCACTTCGGTCGAGCCGATGCCCTCGATGATCGGGACCCCAGTAGTCGCGAGCCATTCACGATGCAATTCTGGAGGAAGCGCTTCGGCTGCAGAAATGCACCGGCGGAGTCGCGGATTGTCCTTTCGGCTGAGCAGGCCCGACGCCAGGAACTGAGCGTAGAAGGTCGGCACAGCACCGAAAACGGTCGGCTGGCAGCGATGAAACACCTCGATCACACTCTGGGGAGTAGGTCGCCGCTCGTCGAGGATCGCCATCGCGCCGACGTACAGCGGGCCGACCATTCCCACGTTCATGCCGTAGGAAAAACACAGACGTGCCACGCTGAAGAAGGTGTCGTCCTCGGTGGCCCCCAGCGTTTCCACCGTATATACCTGGCTGATGATCGCGAGGTCCCCATGCGCGTGGATCACACCCTTCGGCAGGCCGGTCGTGCCCGACGAATACAGGCAAAAGCAGTCGTCTTCGGCTCTCGTGGGAGCCGGCGCAAGATGTGCAGAGGCATTGCGCGAAAGATCGCTTAGAGATTGCCTGCCACCCTCGATGGGCAACACGATCTTCGTTCTGGGGGAGCAAGCTGCTACGGCGGCCTCGACAGTAGTCGCGAAGTCCGGTGAGTAAAACAACGCACGGCACTTGGAATGTTGGATGATGAACTCGAAGTCGCTGGCGGGAGCGAGGCCGTTCAGTGGAGCCGGTATTGCACCGATTTTGACAGCTGCCCAGAACAGGAAGAAGAATTCCGGACAGTCCTTCACCACCATTAGGACTCGATCGCCCGGTCCTACGCCGAGACTCACCAGTACGTTGCCGAATCGATTGATGCGATCGGCCAACTCGGCGTACGTGACTTCACTCAGCAGCGTTCGTATCGCGGCCTTGTCGCCTCGGCCTTCGGCGACGTGCCGATCGACAAAGTACTCGGCTGCGTTAAATGGTTCGGGAAATCTCAACTGACGGATGCCCTCGTCATCGAACTCGACAATCGCCTGCATCCACGATCTCCGCGAGCTCTCCCAAAACCATGCTATTTGAGACGCGTTTTGACAACAGTGACTTTGGTCACCTCGCGTCGTGACTCAAGTCACTTTATCGATTCGGCCAGCGGGAACACAGTGCCGTGGGATTTGCCGTCGGGCGTGCGACGCTGTGCCCAAGCACGAGAATGCGGGAGGACGCGTTCGTCTCCGCCAGCCCCGAGCCTAAGATCGAGCGGTTCAGCAAGTCGTTATCAGTGGTAGTAGCGAACAATCCACTCGGCAACGCAGCAGGGCTTTGCTGCCTCCTTACATTCGACCACGATCGAATAAGCAACTTCAGTGGCATCCGGAAGCTCTCGTATCGAGCCAACGCTAACGCGAGCGCGAATCTGAGAGTCGACCAATACGGGTGAAGGAAACCGCACTCGATTAAGACCGTAGTTAACTCGCATCCGGACCGGCCCTCGGATATGGACCGCCTCCTGTAGGAATCGGCTGAGGAGCGAGAGTGTTAGAAAACCGTGAGAGATCGTCGTACCGTATGGTGATTCTCGTTGCGCGCGGTCCGGGTCCACGTGAATCCACTGGCGGTCGCCGGTGGCGTCAGCAAACTGGCGAATCGTTTCTTGCGTCACCGTGAACCATTCCGTGACGGCGATCTCACGGCCGACATAGTCGCTCAGGAACTTGGGTGCTTCGATGATAAGCGGAGGCATGACTTTTCCTAACGGTGCCGATTCGCCTCCAGGCGCGTTGCGCGGCGACCTGGAACTACTTCCATCGTCGTCACCTCTCACGGCCTCCCGCTTGGAGAATGAGTCGGGGCAAGCCCGCCTGTACTCCTCCTCCGGCCCTCGTACCTCTTTTCGACAACGGACTCCCCAGTCATTTTCGATTAGAAGTACTTCTACACGCGAAAAACCGTCACGTAAACGAAATTACTCCCTAGCCTGCGGCTCCGTTTTTGACGTGGCCAGTATCCCCTGCGCGACAGGTGACGAAGGTCACCTTAGATTGTGATTGATGTCACTGAGCAGTCACTTCTAACCGGATATGCGTTTGACGTATCTAGACGCGCTCCCACGCTTCCATGTATTGGAATCAAGAATTTAACGTGGCCACTTGCTTCGTGGACCGCAATGTCCTTGAAGGGAGGGCCCGGAACACTGCGATCGAGTGCCGCGACGAGCGGGTGAGCTATCAGCAACTGTTGGAACGGACAAACCGCGTTGGCCATGTTCTTCGCGGACTAGGGGTGAAATCCGGAGAGCGCGTCCTGCTCTTGCTGCCGGACACGCCTGAATTCTTGTACTGCTTCTTTGGCGCAATCAAGATTGGCGCGGTCGCGGTGCCGCTGAATACGCTCCTGAAACCGCATGAGTACGAATTTCTGTTGAATGATGCGCAAGCCAAGGTTGCTGTGGTCGGCGAGTTCCTGCTGCCACTGTTGGAGGTTACTCCCCGCGAGCGGTTCAAGTATCTGCGGGAGATCGCCGTTGTCGGCAAATCGAGCCAGCGTCACCTTTGTTTGGGCGACGCGATGGCTGAGTCGTCGTCCGAGCTTCAGCCCGCGCCAATGGGCAAAGAGGCCCCCGCTTTTTGGCTGTACTCCTCAGGCAGTACGGGCCCGCCCAAGGCATGCGTCCATGCCCACCAAGACATGCTCGTTTGTTCCGAACGGTATGCCAAGGGAATCCTGAACATACACGATCGCGACCGGTGTTACAGCGTCGCGCGACTGTTTTTCGCGTACGGTTTGGGCAATGCCGGCTACTTTCCGCTGTATGCCGGAGCCACCACGATTCTCTCGCCGGCTCATCCGACACCGGCAGGTATCTACGCCGATATCGAACGCTACCGGCCGACCTTGTTCTTTTCCGTGCCTTCGAACTACGCCGCGTTGTTGGCGCACCAGCGTGAGGATGGGCGGGAATTCGACCTATCGAGCGTGCGCCTTGCAATCTCCGCGGGCGAAACTCTTCCAGCAGTGGTATTCGAGCGTTTCAAGCAACGCTTCGGCATCGAAATCTTGGATGGTTTGGGCTCCACGGAAACACTGCAAACGGTGATCTCCAACCGTCCCGGGCAAGTGCGTCCGGGCTCGAGCGGCAAGGTCGTTCCGGGATACGAAGCCAAGATCGTCGACGACAATGGTCAGTCCGTTCCGGTTGGGGAAGTCGGGACCTTGATGATTAAGGGAGATTCGGTTTGCTCCGGCTACTGGAACGGACAGGGGCAAACCGAAGGCGCGTTCGCCGACCACTGGTTCCGTACGGGAGACAAGTATTACCAGGATCAAGACGGATACTTCTGGAATGCCGGGCGCACGGTCGACACGTTCAAGGTCAACGGCCGATGGTTGAATCCGTCCGAGGTTGAGGGAGCGCTGATCGCGCATCCTTCCGTCTGCCAAGCAGCGGTCGTGCCCCGGGAAGACGAAGTCGGACTCACGAAGGCGGCCGCCTACGTCGTCCTGGTCCCGAACGTTCGTCCGAGCGAGCAACTCGTTCGCGAGATCAAGGACCTGGTCGCACAAAGGGTCGGCAGCTACAAGCGCCCGAAGTGGATCTTGTTTGTGAATGAACTTCCGAAAACTGCCACTGGCAAGGTCCAGCGCTTCAAGCTGCGTGAGATGCAGGTGCATCACCACTCAAGTCGTGTGGCGGACGATCGGAAACCCGCGTCGTAGCGGGGCACGCTATCGATTTTTCCAAACAGGCTTGCGCTTTTCGAGATAGGCGCTTAGACCCTCGTGCGCATCTTCGGTTTGCATGAGTTCGCCGAGATAGAGCTCTTCGGCGGAACGAAGGCCGTCGCTCCAATCCGCGTGCAAGGCGCGGTCGACCGCCCGCTTCGTCAGTTTCAGCACGGGAGCACTCAGCGATGTCAGCTTCGCGATAAACTCGTCCCCTCTCTGGCGAAATTCCTGAGTGGGAAAGACTTTGTTAATTAGGCCGAGCCTCTCGGCTTCGGAGGCCTGAATGACATCGCCAGTTAGAAGAAGTTCCAGCGCGCGGTTCCGGCCCACAAGATGCGGGAAAATGACCGCAGCCACCGGCGGAAAAACCCCCACCTTGATCTCAGGCTGGCCAAACGTAGCCCGATCCGAGGCAATCACCATGTCGCAGAAAATAGCGAGCTCGCAACCGCCTCCGAGGGCCATTCCATCGACGAGAGCGAGTGTGGGTGGCGCGAGAGAATTGAGGAGACGAAAGACTCCGTGAAATTTCTCGATCATCTCCGGCACTCTCTCGGGTGTGTGATCCTGGATTGAGACTCCGGCCGAAAAAGCCTTGCCTTGATGCTCAATGACAACGACCTTGGCAACACTGTCAGAATGGACGCGCGCGAGCGCGTTGTGCAATTCCTCTAACATCGGAATGTCCATGATGTTGAGAGGCGGCCGATTCAGCGCAATCCTTGCGACTTCGCCCCCGAACTCACAATGAATCGTTCGATACTCACCGGTCATGGAGTAAGTCCTCGGGGCTGCCAGTTATCTTGCGGTTTTCGACGACTGCGCGATCCATGGCGCGATTTCGCGGACGAGGTCCTCGTTCCACCGCGCGCCTTGGGCGAGTCGCTGGCGCAAGCGGACGAAATCCACTTCCCGTTCGTCTTTGCTCCCGTAGTGAAAGGCGCGGAAGCCGGCATTTGCCTCCGTCATCATGTTCAGAGAGAGCCATGCCCGATTGCTCTCGCGGTTCTTGTCCCAATGCACGAGTTTGTGCTTGCGGAGACTTTCGATCGTCTTAATGAGACAGTCGGGCATCGTGTAGAGGAACTTCGTGCACATCTGATCGACCGTCTCATCGAGCAACGAAAGGTCCACGCTGCCTCTGGCCAGCAATGACTTGCCTTCCTCGCGAGCCTGCCCCGTCTTCCAATCACCGATCACAATGCGGCCGTATTCATCCAGCACGCGGTCCGTCACGACAAGGGGGTTCGGCGTCCATCGGCCGTCAACTTTCAGAGCCGGGACGATCTGTGTCAGTCCGCCCAGCCAATAGAAACGATGCGCGCTCCAGGTCTCGCAGAGCGTTCCGCTATACATGGCCCGTTCGATTCCCACATAGACAGGTAGAAAATCCGTGCTGCCGCCATCCGGAGCGGAGCCGTGCTTCGGTCCGGCCTGACTGAATAGTGCGAGATCACTTGCGACCGAAAAATCACACGCCATCCCGATTTCTTGGCCGCCGCCCACGCGTATGCCGTTTACGCGGCAGATCACGGGCTTGTCGCACTGAAGAATAGTGGTGACCATGTCGTTGAATACGCGCATGTACTGGCGGTATTCGCCTGGCGCGCCCGCGTAGTACTCGGCGTATTCGCGCGTGTTTCCGCCACTGCAGAAAGCGCGCGTTCCCGCGCCCGTCAGAACGACAGCCACTGCCGCGCGGTCGTTGCTCGCCTCGCGAAGCGCAAGAATCACTTCCTTAGCCATGGTCGTCGTATAACTGTTGAGTTCGTTCGGGTTGTTGAGCGTGATCCAGAAATTGTGGAGACCGTCCGCGGGCTTACCCGAACGATCGCGCACTGGCCGATGCTCGACAAGGATCTCCTGTGGAGAAAAGGTCTCAACCAAATTGTGATTTTTCACTTACTGCCTCCCGTCAGTGTTTCACATTGCTCGGGCTCGGTTGCAGGATTGCGCGGCGACGCACGGCGTGCTTTGCGACTGCATCGAGAATAGCCGGGGCTTCTTGCAGCGGATGGAGTTCAATGTAAGGAGCCAGAGCGATCTTGCCGTCGAGCACCATCTGCAGTGCAGCCGGATACTGGTCCGGTGGGCAGCCCCAGTTGCCGCGCGCGGTCGCATCGAATGCCATCAGATTCGACAACCGAAGCTCGACGGGTTTCGCCGTGAAGCCGACGACTCCTAGATAGGCGCCATGATCCAGCAGCCCAAAGGCCGTCGCCTGGCCAGTGGGCGTGCCGCTCATTTCAAAGATCTTCAAGCCGATGCCCTTGCGTCCACTTTCCTTGACGAACGTGCGTACAGCCGCTTTCAGGCCCTTTAAGTCCGTTGCGCTGGCATCGAGAGGGAGGCTAGCGCCATGCCGCGAGGCAAGATCGAGCCGCTCGCGATCGATGTCGATGACAGCGACCGCCGCGCCCAGAGCGGCCGCGATCTGGACTCCGAAACCACCGACGCCGCCAGCCCCCACGATCACGGCGACGTCTTCCGCACCGAGTTCCGCCCTTCGGATAGCCTCGTAGGGCGTTGTTACGGCGTCCGCGACCACCGAGAGCATTTCGAGTGTCACACCTGATGGGAGACGTTCAGGCACGGCACAGAGGCCGCGAAACGGCACCAGCACATGCGTCGCAAAGCCTCCATCGCCATCGTTGCCCGGCATGAACTGCTGGCGACAAATCGTAGCTCGCCCTGCTCGGCAGGCCGGACAAGATCCGCAAGGAATCACTGCCGGAACAATCACGGATCGCCCGAGCCAGTCGGTTGCATTTTCTCCTACGGCGACGACGCGTCCGGAGATTTCGTGTCCGAGGACAAGGGGCAGGGCATGACGCGTAGGAACACCATCGTAGGCGAACCCGACATCCGTGTGGCAAACGCCGCAGCCTGCAACCTGAACCACAACATCGTCGGGACCGGGATTGAGCGCAGGGAGCTCGCAAGGCTGCAGGGCCATATTGGGGGCTGGTAGCCGGAATCCAGACCCCCCGCGCACACTAGTTACTGTATGCATCTGCGCCTCGGTTCTCGCAACGTCAGTAAGCTACGGGTTGCCACCAGATCAAGCGGTGACGATCATCACAAAGCGGTGTGATCCCCGTAGGAGAGAAGCCACCTTCGGGAGACGCCATCCAAAGCATGAATCGGTCCCTGGGTGTTTGCCTACATTTGTAGAGGGACTTAATGGATATTCTGGGAATCCGCGCCCGGTTGGGCTCCACGGCCGGGGACGCTCTGGCAGATTGCGGACCTTGGATGCTCCGCTCGGCGAGCGCTCGCATCCTCTCTGCCATATCCTCCATTCGGCGCGTTTGATGCTGAGTGCACCGCCTAGCGCCTGACAGCGAAGAAATTCTTCAGCTGTGCAGCTGCCTTGTCCGCGAGCACTCCGCCAGTGGCTGCCACGCGATGATTGACGTGCGGACTATCGAAGATTGAAAAGCACGACCGCACCGCGCCCCCTTTTGGGTCATCTGCGCCGTATACCAAGCGGTCGATTCGCGCCTGAATCATTGCGCCCGCGCACATTGCGCAGGGTTCGATCGTTACGTAAAGCGTCGCGCCCAGCAGACGGTAATTCCCAATCGCTTTCGCTGCCTCGCGCAGCGCAATGATCTCGGCATGCGCGGTCGGATCGCAGTCCAGGATGGTGCGGTTACCGCTTCGCGCAACGATGTGGTCGTTGACCACAACCACGGCGCCCACCGGCACCTCGCCTCGTTCGGCAGTGGCTCGCGCCTCTTCGAGCGCAACGCGCATGAACTCCAGATCCGAGTTATTAGTCTCTATCATTTCTGGCCAGATTAGCACGGTCGCATCGGCAATCTTCGCTCCGGCATTTCTTCGCCGAAGTTCGTCCCGGCGAATGGAGGATATGCGCGTGAGGAGCAGCCTTAGCCAGGGATCCGCCGTTTGTTGAGCAGATTGCTGAGAAAATACAGGAGAGCGCCTGCCGCGACCACGCCGATGCCGATTGCCAGCTCGTTCGTTTTGCCTACGATTTCGCTGCCATTGCGTACCAACGCCGCGATGATCAAGCCGAGGGGAGGCAGCCCGATGAGCAGCGTTCCGATTGTTCCGCCCGGCACGCGGTAAGGCCTTGTCAGATTCGGCTCGCGGACACGCAGGGCAACGAGCGCCCAGAATTCGAGCAGGATGCTCAACCCTGTCAGCAGCACGTCAAGGATCAAGCTTCGCTCGAAGCCCAGCGGATAGCACGCCGCCCAAAACACCGCGCAAACGAGGATCGCAACCCACGGAACGCCTGTCCGCCGGCTCGTCCGCGTAAAGATCTTCGGTAGATACCCGTCTTCGGCCATCACGCCGGGGAGGCGGGTGAACGACATCATCAGCGCCCCAAACGATCCCACAGCGCCGAGCACTCCCGCGACGGCAATCGCGACAGCCAGGGCTTCGCCGCCGACGATTCGTCCCACGTCTACCCAGCCGCCCTCGGTCCACGCATTCGGGTCAATTCCCGTTCGCGCCACTGCCGCCACGGGCAGCAGATAGCTGCCGACAACCAAGGCGACCGCTCCGAACATCGCTCGCGAGTAGGTCGTCTGTGGTGATTCCACCTCTCCTGCGATTGTCGACAGGTTGTCCCAGCCCATGTAGTTCCACATGGCGATCAAGACTCCGCCGAGCAAGTCTGCATGATGCAACGGAACCGCGTCCACGGAGCCGGCGTGTCCGCGGAACAACGCGATGACGACCAGCGCCGCGAATGGTATGAGCAACGCGGCATTCAGCGCCATCGATCCTTCGCCCATCGCCCGCACGCCCGCGATATTCCAGATCGTGCAGAGAGCAATCATCCCGAATCCGATTGCGAGCCCGCGATGCCCGGCGACCAGAGACGGCGCAAATCGCCCCAGATAATCGACGAACAGGTTTGGGTACAGCGCCATCTCGAAGACGCTGCCCGCCAGCGTCAGCCAGGTTTCCTGGTAACCCATGAACCGGCCCATGCCCCGCCGCACCCAGATGTAGAACCCACCCTCTTCGGGAATCGCCGTGGCGAGCTCGCTGACCATCATCGCCGTCGGCAGGCTCCACAACATGGGCGTAATCAGTAGAATCAGCAGCGTCGCGCGGTAGCCGGTCTTCTGCACGATGTCTTCGAGGCCGTACGGGCCCCCGGCGACCATGAAGTACGTAGCTGCGATCATCGGCAGGACGGTCATCTTGCGGATGCTCGCCCCGTTTGTTCTGCTCACGGCTCGCAGTGTAAACGACTTCTTTTCCGATTTCGTGCGCAATCCGCGTAATCACGCCCGTCAAGGGAAGAGACGCTGTACTTGTTTTGTCCTCCCGCGTCGCTTCGGTATAAGATCAGGTCGGGCGTTTTACATAGGCACTCGATGGAACTTCGCAAGGACCCTATCACTCGCAGTTGGGTCGTCATCGGACATCCGGAGCGCGAAATAGAGCGGGCCGGTCCTTGTCCGCTTTGTCCGGGAAACCGCTCGCAGCAGCAGATCCTCCTCCAGTTGCCGGCGCAGGGCGAGCCGCAGGTCTGCGTCTATCCTCACTTCCGCCCTCTCTACCGCATTGAAGGAGACCCTGCGCGCACGGCGGACGGAATCTTCGATCGCATGGCGGCCGTCGGCGCACACGAGATCGTCGTCGAGACGCCGGCCCATTCCCGGGTGCTGGCGCGCCTTTCCGACGAAGAGATCGAGCGTGTGCTCGAGGCCTATGCCCTGCGGATCACCGACCTCAAGCGTGACGCCCGCTTCAAATTCGTCACCGCGTTCAAGAACGAGGGACGCCAGGCCGGTGAAGAGTGGCCGCACGCACACTCGCAGTTGATGGCGACGACCTTTGTGCCCCGCCGAATCCTCTACGAGCTGCGCGCCGCGCGCGAGTGGTATCGCGACCGCGAGCGCTGCGTCTTTTGCGACATCCTGCGGCAGGAAATCCGCCAGCAGAAACGCATTGTGGACAGCGTCGGAGACTACTTCGCCGTATGCCCGTACGCCTCGCGCGTGCCCTTCGAAACCTGGCTAATGCCCCGCACGCATAACCATCAGTTCGAGGCGGTTCCGTCCGGAGCCAGTCGTCGCAATCTGGCTACCCTCCTTGGCCGCACACTTCGCCGCTTGCTGCAAATTTCGACGAGCTATCACATGGTGCTGCACACTGCGCCGAGCACGCTCCAAACGAAAGGCGAACTGAGCGACTACTGGGCGACGATCTCAGGCGATTATCACTGGCACGTCGAAATCCTTCCCATCATTGAGACTCGGAGCAAGTCCTACAGCCTCAAGGAAGTCTATTTCAACGGCACGTTACCGGAGGAAGCCGCGGAACAACTGCGGAATCTGGATCCTGCCCGATGAAGTCCCATCCGGCGATAGTGCGTTCGCTGCGAAATCCGGAGGGCGGGGGAATCTTCTTTCGCCTCGTGCTGCTGCTCTGCTTTCTGTTTTTGTTTTTTGGCCTGTACCTGGTCCGCTATCCGCTGCTGCGGCTGGCCGGCGCCTTTTGGATCGTGGACGAATCCCCAGGGCCCGCTGACGCCATCGTGATGCTCGGCGACGACAACTACAGCGCCGACCGCGCTGCGCGCGCCGCTCAGCTGTACCGGGAGGGTTGGGCGCCTCACGTGGTCGCGAGCGGGAGGTATCTGCGACCCTACGCGAGCATTGCCGAGTTGGAAGAGCACGATCTAGAGAATCGGGGCGTCCCGCCGGCGGCGGTCGTTCGCTTCGCGCACCGCGCCGAGAACACCAAGGACGAAGCCGCCGCGCTCGGCCAGCTCATCTCCTCGCGGGGGTGGAAGCGAATTCTCCTCGTTACCTCGAATTACCATACGCGCCGCTCTCGTTACCTCGCGGAGCGCGAGTTTCCGTCTGGTACGATTCTGCGCGTTGTGGCGGCTCCGGATTCTGATTACGATCCGCGCGAATGGTGGCGCACCCGCGACGGTCTCAAGATCTTTATGCACGAGTGCGTCGGCATGGTCGTCTCGATGTGGGAAATGCGGCACCGGAGCGTGCAAATCTCCCAATCCAGCCTTTCTCCTCTTGCTATTGGCCCATTGTCGCTTTAAGACACACGCACCAATCGGCCCGTTTACACTCATTTAGCCCTGTACTATATTTCGCTCACCGTGTAGGATGCGTGTCTCCCAGCTCCGCGTCCACCCGTGTTCGCAGGAGGTTTTCATGTGGCGTAAACCGACCGAGGTCAATCCCTCTTCGCAGGCTTCCACCGCAGCCGTTCCGAGTGCGACGAGGCATGAGGAAGCTTCCAAGATTGCGGCCTCCCAGACGCAGCTTCAAGCGAGATCGTCCCCTTCCGAGACGGCTGTTCAGCCAGCCGCGGCGCCTGCCTCTTCAAACATCTCGAAGATCGGCTCCGGCCTGAAGATCCAAGGCGAGCTTTCCGGGAGCGCGGATCTCTACATCGATGGGGACGTACAGGGGAAAATCCGGCTGGCGAATGCTCGCGTGACGGTCGGTCCGAACGGCCGCGTCCGCGCCGAAATTGAGGCCCGTGACATCGTCATCGACGGGTCAGTGCAGGGAAACCTCAAGGCCGGCGAAAGCGCCCGCCTCGGCGCATCGAGCCGCGTCGTTGGCAGCATCGTCAGCCCGCGGATCGGAATCGAAGATGGCGCGCGACTGCAGGGGAAAGTCGAAACTGTTCGCCCAGCTCCTTTGGTTGCGCCTCCGGCCACTGAGACGAACCGCGAAGCCGACGATTTGAGTCCCGTGGGCACGGGCATAAGGAGCGAATAGGACGTAGATGAATTGGACGGCGAAACCACGTTTGGGCGCCGCGACAGCCGCTGGCCCCGCGCCTGCTAAGCCCGGCCCCGCTCCGTCTCCTGCGCCGGCTCCCAATCATCGCGTTTCAAATGGACTGAAAGAATTCCTGTGGTTGATTGGAGACATCCCGCGCGGCCGTGTCCTTGATCTCGGTCCGGTGTGGCAATCCACCGTCAGCTTCTTTGTGGACAAAGGTTATCGCCTCTCGTCCGAGGATGTGTTGCGCGCCTGGAAGCACTTCCTGACGACGGAAGAGGAGAGGCTGCGAACGGCGGCTGTTGGCGACGATATGGGAAAACTCTCTCCTTCGGCGCTGGCGGACAAATTCCTCGAAAACGCCCTCGGCTATCCCGAACAAAGCTTTCACGGCGTCTTGGCCTGGGACCTCTTCGATTATTTCGATCCGGAAGCCGTCCCGCGCGTCGTCGAACGCTTGTCCCACCTCGTTCATCCCGGAGGAGCCGTCCTCGCCCTGTTCCATAGCCGTCCAGCCGAACGATTCCACCGTTACCGCATTGTGGACTCCCAAACGATCGAGCTCGTTTCGTCGCCGACCATCGCGGTCCACGCCCGCGTGTTTCAGAACCGTGAGATCCTCGACCTCTTCGAACAGTTTCGCTCTTCAAAGACCTTCGTCGGGCGAGATCAGGTTCGCGAAGCCCTCTTCATCAAGTAGCTGACCTTCCCGTGTGCGAAGGCCCTCAAGGGTCTGACAACCAAATCCGTTTACGCTACATCACTTAACCTGAATTCGGGTGGTCTGGGGCATGCACTGGAACTTGCTATACCGGCCAGAGATTCCTTATTATCTTGAGCGTCATTTTCGGTGGCCGGGTTACCGCCGGATTAGGGGAGTTCCGCAGCTCTTGCCCGCGAGATATTGTGGAACCTTTTCAGTGCCATCTGGAATTAAGTGAATCGCTGTCCAGAGTCTGGGTGCGGGAGTGCGACAGCATATCGGAAGTTTGAGGCGGCGATGATTTTGATCGGGAAGAGAGTCCTGGCTTCACACCACTTCGGCGTAATTGCCACAAGACGGCTTGGGCGGAATTCGCCGCGGCTGCTTGGCCTTGCGTTGATCGCTATGGCGGGCTCCTTGAGTTCAGTGGGTTGTGGCGGCGGCTCAGCGTCAACCACGATTAAGTCCGTCGCAATTACCCCTACGTCCGCCACGGTTCCGATCAACACCCAGGCGGATTTCACGGCCACCGTGACCCTGACGGATTCGACGACCTCATCGACGACTACCGTCACCTGGGAAGTGAACGGCGTGTCTGGCGGCAATTCCACGGTTGGCACGATCGTGCCGTCTACCACCGACGAGTTGGTGGGTATCTATACGGCTCCCGCGGCGGTGCCTACGACATCCAGTGGCAGCGGCGAACAGGTCGGCCAGGTCAACATCACCGCCGTCGCAACGCAGGGCACGAGTTCGTCAACGTCCTCGACCGGAACGGTGACTTCCAACACGGCGATTGTTACGGTGAGCGTCGGCTTGGGGCTTTCGGTTAGCCCGACCTCCGCGATTGTTCCGGCGGGCGGAACGAGCCAATTCACTGCGATTCTGAACGGCGTGCAAACGGCAGCCTCTTGGGCGCTCAGTTCAACTTCAGGAAACGGAGGCAATCTGGGAACGATCGACGCCACGGGTCTATACACCGCCCCGGCCTTCCCGCCTCCGGGCAATTCCATCACGGTTACAGCCTCGGTGACAGGCTCCAACGGCGCCGTGGTCACGGCGACTTCGACCCTGTCCGTTTTCTATTCCGACCATTCGCTGAGCGGCCCTTACGCCTTCTCTTACACAGGGAACGACGCATCGGGCTATCTCGCTGTCGCAGGCAGTTTTGTAGCCGATGGCAGCGGCCACATCGTGAGTGGCATTGAGGACATCGAAAGCTTTCTCAATGGTGTTTCCACTCAGGTGCAGATCAGGGGAACCTATTCAGTCGGCTCCGACGGCCGCGGAACGGTGTCACTAACCACAGGCCGCGGGACCAATACTTGGGATTTTGCGTTGACAAGCAACCAGCACGCGCAACTGACGCGCTTCGACGCGAGCGAAGCAGGCGGCGGAACGATCGATCAACAGAGTCTGAACGGGCTCACCACGTCGCCATCAGTGATTTCCGGCAGGTACGCATTTTCCGTGCTGGGTCTCGACGCCGGCTTTAATCCGCTCGGTATGGCCGGAGAGTTCTCTGCGGACGGCAACGGCGGTGTCTCGAATACAAATGCAATCCTGGATGTCAACGACAATGGAATATCGGGCGGTACGGTTACGAAGGGCGACACAACACTCAACGGCTCGTATAGTTTCGATTCCATAAACGCCGGCACCGGGCGCGGCACGATTAGGCTGCAAAGCGCAACTACAGGTGGGACCGCTCGCCAGTACGCTTTTTACACCGTGGGCACGACCACAAATTCCGCTAACGCCACAGTCGTTTCTCAATTGCATCTGGTAGAGATTGACGACAGCGCTGTCGCCTCGGTCGCTGGCGACATGTTCTTCGTTGGCACCTCGCCAGTTTCAGCTCTCGCGGACGCTGACTACGTCTTCACCGCGGGAGGCAATTCGAGCGCGGGTGCCTATGCCACTGGCGCTGTATTCGCATCCGACGGCGTTGGCACAACCTCGAACGGCACGCTCGATATCAACAACGCCGGTACCTACAACAAGGGCGTTTCGCTCGGTTCCTGCGCATTCACATCGAATCCTGCGACGGGCCGGATCGATCTCCAGTTGTGTCCGTCGGGATCTAGTGCCTCCGAGTTCGCCGCGTATCCGACGGCTCTCGGGAATGTCGTACTGCTCGAGCTCGATTCGTCTGCGGTCGCCACGGGTCTCGCGTATCAGCAGTGCGGCCCGCAATCTGCTGGTTGCGCGGCTGCCAGCCCGGCTCTGTCCGCCGTCGCCGTGTCGCTTGGCCTGGTTGGACAAGGTCTCTTCCATAGTCCGCCGGCTACGGCCGCCTCTTTCCAGGCCGATTTGGACGGTCAAATCGAGTTGACTGGCACGGCGGCCAGCACAGGCAATCTGGACATCAATAATTTCAACGCGGTCTTCCAGTCCGATCCCATCGGTGCCACAGGTACGTCGATTGGCACGGCGAGCAACGGCCGCGGCACAGCCACCCTCGCGCCGACGAATCCCTCGGCCACCTACAATCTCGTCTTTTACCTCATTGATGATCACGATGCGTTGCTCTTGAGCTCGAGTCAGAGTCCGGTCGCCATCGGCCAACTCGCCCGCCAGTACTGACACCCAGCGAGTTCCGGCGAGGACCATGCCAGCTCCCGGGCCGATTCCTTCCATCGACAATCTCGATGAGACCGCTCGGCCCGTTCACGATACGTTTATGAGAGCCAGTTAGACTGGCAACTGCGTTACTATCGTGTGCGGGCTGGCCGTACCCCTGCGTGCCCGGCCCTGCCGAGTGAGGCCGCCATGGTTTCTGCCACCTCTCCGAGTCCTTTCAGCCCCTTGGAATCGAATCAGCCGTTGTCGTCCGAAGAATTGCGTCAGATTCATGCCTACTGGCGCGCGGCCAACTATCTTTCCGTCGGTCAGATTTATCTCTACGCGAATCCGCTGCTGCGCGAGCCTCTCAAGCTCGAGCACATCAAGCCCCGCTTGCTCGGCCACTGGGGCACGACGCCCGGCCTGAACTTCATCTACGCCCACATGAACCGCCTCATCAAGAAGCTCGATCTCAACGCGATCTATATCGCAGGCCCCGGCCATGGGGGGCCGGGAATGGTCGCTAATACCTATCTCGAAGGCACCTACAGCGAGCTCTACCCGAACATCCCGCAGACCGAAGAGGGCCTGCAAAAGCTCTTCAAGCAATTCTCTTTTCCCGGAGGTGTTCCGAGTCACGCCGCTCCTGAGACTCCCGGCTCGATCCACGAGGGTGGGGAACTCGGCTACTCGATCGTCCATGCATTCGGTGCCGCGTTCGATAATCCGGATTTGCTCGTCTGCTGCGTGGTGGGAGACGGGGAAGCGGAAACGGGCCCGCTCGCCACGAGCTGGCACTCGAACAAGTTTTTGAATCCCGCGCGCGATGGCGCTGTGCTTCCGATTTTGCACTTGAACGGCTACAAGATCGCCAATCCCACCGTGCTCGCGCGTATGACCGATGCGGAGCTGACTCAGCTCTTCAGCGGCTACGGCTACCGCCCGTATTTCGTCGAAGGTCGTGAGCCCGAAAAAATGCACCAGCGCATCGCGCATGTCCTCGAGACCGCCATCGCTGAGATTCGCGCGATCCAAAGCGAAGCCCGCAGTGCGAGAACTGTGAGCCTCCCCGTGTGGCCCATGATCGTGCTGCGCACGCCCAAGGGCTGGACTGGACCGAAGGTTGTTGATGGCAAGCCGGTCGAGGACACTTGGCGGGCCCATCAGGTTCCGGTGACCGACTTCGCCTCCCATCCGGAGCACCTGAAGATTCTCGAAGATTGGTTGAAAAGCTATCGGCCCGAAGAACTCTTCGACGCAAATGGAAGGCTCATCGCGGAACTCGCCGATCTTGCGCCCAAGGGCGACCGCAGGATGGGTGCGAATCCACACGCCAACGGCGGTCTCTTACTGAAAGATCTCGTGATGCCCGATTTCCGGAACTATGCGGTGCCTGTTCCGAAACCCGGCAATACCATCGCCGAAGCCACTCGCATTCTCGGCGTTCTTCTGCGCGACATCATGAAGCTCAATGCCGATGCAAAGAATTTCCGCGTCTTCGGTCCGGACGAAACCGCCTCCAACCGCCTCGACGCGCTCTATCAAGCCACAGACAAAGCCTTCATGGAGCCGATTCTTCCGACGGACGAACACCTCTCTCCGCAGGGCAGGGTGATGGAAGTTCTCAGCGAGCACATGTGCCAGGGTTGGCTCGAAGGCTATTTGCTGACGGGTCGCCACGGGTTCTTCTCGTGCTATGAGGCTTTTATTCACATTGTGGACTCGATGTTCAATCAGCACGCCAAGTGGCTCAAAGTGACGCTCGATATCCCATGGCGCCGCCCCATCGCATCGCTCAACTATCTGCTTACGTCGCACGTCTGGCGCCAGGACCACAACGGATTCACGCACCAGGATCCCGGCTTCATCGATCACGTCGTCAACAAGAAGGCGGATATCGTGCGCGTCTATCTGCCGCCCGACGCCAACACGCTGCTCTCGGTCGCCGACCACTGCCTCCGCAGCCGCCACTACGTCAACGTCATCGTTGCAGGCAAGCAGCCCGCCTTGCAATGGCTCGACATGGAATCGGCCATCGAACATTGCACCACCGGCATTGGCATCTGGGATTGGGCTTCAAACGATCAGGGGAGCGAGCCGGACGTCGTGATGGCGTGCGCAGGAGATGTGCCCACGCTCGAGACTCTCGCCGCCGTCGATCTGCTCCGGCAGCATTTTCCGGACATCAAGATTCGCGTCGTAAACGTCGTCGACTTGATGACGCTCCAGCCTTCCACCGAGCATCCGCATGGCATTACGGACAGTGCCTTCGATTCCTTGTTCACCTCCGACAAGCCCGTGATCTTCGCCTACCACGGCTATCCGTGGCTCATTCACCGCCTCACCTATCGCCGCACCAACCACGACAACATCCACGTCCGCGGCTACAAGGAAGAGGGCACCACGACAACTCCGTTTGATATGACTGTGTTGAACGACATGGACCGCTTCCACCTTGCCGGCGATGTTGTCGATCGCGTGCCGCGATTGCGCCGCGTTGGCGCCCACTTCATGCAGTGGGTCAGGAACAGGCTCGTCGAACACAAGCAATACATTCGCGAGCACGGCGACGATCTTCCCGAGATTCGCGACTGGAAGTGGCCGTACTGATTCATGAAGATTCTGGTCCTCAATTCCGGCTCCGCCACGCAGAAGACCAGCCTGTACGAAATCATCGCCGAACCTCCTGCCGATCCTCCGGCGCCTCTTTGGGAGGGCCTTATCGAATGGGACGCAACGGATGCTGCCATTCGCACCACCGGCCCGGCAGGCGTGCGCCTGCAGAATCGAGTGCCGATCGTTTCGCGCAGGAAGGTCACCGAGCAACTACTCAGCGATCTGTGGACGGGCGCGGCTCGCTTGCTGACAGGTCCAGCCGAGATCGAAATCGTCGGCCATCGCATCGTCCACGGCGGCGAGGAGTACAGCGAGCCCGCGTTCGTCACCTCGGCTCTGAAGGACGTGGTCCGCCGCATGATTGAGTTTGCCCCGCTGCACAATCCTGCAGGCCTCGAAGGAATCGAAATCATCGAGCAGATTTTGGGCAGCGTTCCTCAAGTCGCCGTCTTCGATACGGCATTTCATCGCCGCCTTCCTGAAGCGGCCGCCGTCTATCCGGGACCATACGAGTGGATCGCGCGCGGCATTCGCCGCTACGGCTTTCACGGCATCAATCATCAATACGTCGCTCAGCGCGCCGCGCGTTTACTCGGAAGAGATTTGCGATCGCTCAAACTCGTCACCTGCCATCTCGGCAACGGCTGTTCGCTCGCTGCCGTGCGCGACGGCCGCAGCGTCGATACGACCATGGGGTTCACGCCGCTCGAAGGTTTGATGATGGGCACGCGCTCCGGCTCGATCGATCCCGGCATTCTCACGTATCTTCTGCGGCGGGACAATCTCACTGCCGGGCAGCTCGATGACTTGCTCAACAAGAAGTCTGGCCTCGCGGGAATTTCCGGCATTTCGAATGACATGCGCCAGATCGTTTCGGCCACGAACGCTGGCAATCCGCGCGCGAAGCTCGCATTCGATATCTTCATTCATCGACTGACTTCGCTCATCGGATCGATGGTCGCCGTGCTCGGCGGCGTCGATGCGCTGGTCTTCACCGCCGGAATTGGAGAGAATTCCGCCGAAGTTCGCGCCGCAACCTGCGCCAATCTGGAATTCCTTGGCATCTCGCTCGATCCGTCGAAAAACTCTCAACCAGCATGCGACGTTGATATCTCCACGGTCGATTCGCGCGTACGCGTCCTTATGGTTCGCGCCAATGAGGATTGGGCCATCGCCTGTGACTGCTGGAGGCTGGCCCGCACGCATTCGTGATCTCCGCATTTTTCTCTTGCGTCGTTCGTCGCACGAGCGTATGAGTGCCCTTGTAGGAGCTATTGCACGGGAGAGAGAATGACTCCACCGGGCATAGATTCTTAACACCGTTTCGCACACCGCTCTTGCGGTGCGAGCCGCCGGCAACGCCTTCGACGCTGCCGCGGTATACGAGTGAACAAAACGGGGAGCTGCGAGGCTCCCCGTTTTGCATTTTTGGGGCCCCTGCGGAAGACGCGCGGGCTCTCGAATGGCCCGCCGTCAACGGCGATTCGCGACGAAGGTCTTGCGGAATCGATTTCAGGAGAGCTTGTTCGCGCGCACTTTCCAGGCATGATATACCGCTGGCATGAGCGAGATCACGATCACACCCGCGATGACGTAATGGATTCGCTTCTCGACGTTGGGCACCGAGCGCCCCAGCGTGTATCCGGCGAGCACCATGCTCCACACCCAGAGGAAGCCGCCGAAGATGTCGTAGGTCAGATAACGGGCATAGTTCATTTTTGCGGCGCCTGCTACGGGCGGGCAAAATGTGCGAATGATCGGAATGAACCGCGCCAGGATTACCGTCTTTCCGCCGTACCTCTCATAGAAATCGTGCGCGTGCTGCAAGTGTTCGTGCTTGAAAAAGCGGGAGTCCTTTCGCCCGTACAGGCTGTTGCCCGCCCGTCGGCCGATCGCATAGCCGAGCTGGTCGCCCGCGATCGCGCAGACCGTCACGAGGGATAGTAATGACGCAAGCTTCAGGTGCCCGGCGGCCGCAAGAACGCCCGCTGTCACAAGCAAGGAATCGCCAGGCAAGAAGAAGCCCACAAACATCCCTGTCTCGACAAACACGATCGCGCACACCAGCACGGTTCCGCACCACTCGATCAGACCGCGCACGTCGTAAACTTGCGCCAACAGATGTTTTAGGGCATCCATAAGGATTTCTAGATGGGCGGTCACTCAGTAGATGGCACTGTGTTCTAACTCCAGTATTTACAATATCAGAAAACCGCTTCCGCTCGCGCCCATCGTTAAACGTTAGTTCTAGTACCTGCCTCCCACCGCATTTAGCCCCCTGTACCATTGGGCAGTCCCAACCCCTGCCCGAAAATTCAGGTGTTCGAGGAGTGGAATCCCCGGAGACGACACGATGGAAGGTGGCTACGCAGTTTGGGTGGGGCAGCCGGTAATTCTGAGAGTGGCGACGGGCAACCTCCGCGTGCCTTTGCGCGGGCGGCTACTGTCCGAAACCGAGGATGTCGTGCGGCTGCGCATCGCTGACAGCTGGGATGTCGACATCTTCAAGTCCATGGTTGTCGCTGTCGAACATGACGTGCCTGTCCACGTTCTGAACTGATAAGAGGCCTTATGAATGCGCTGGCCAGCAGGAATTTGAGACCAACCCAAGCAGTGGCGATCGCGATTCCGTATCCGGCTGGTTTTGGAGATTTTTCCATGCGGGAAAGACTGCTCGCCATTCGCGACACGCTCGTCGTCCTCGGCCTGCAGGTCGTCTTCCGGGCGACGATGATCTTGCGCCATCTGAATTACTAGCTCTCGCCACCGCGCCTGGCTTGCAACGGCGGGGCGCGGCGGGTCAGCCAAAACGAGTTTTCGGCCCAGCAGTCCCTCTAACCCCAACCCCGGGTCTGCCTCCCCTCAGGCCCGGGGGTCTCCTCCCCTGATCCAACTCCGTTATTCAACCCACGCTAGCGATGTTCCAGTTGCCTAGGGGCCGGTAGCCGTTCTTCACTGGGCAATCCGCTTCTAACGGCGCTGCGTGCATTCCCGGCATCGGTGGCGTAAAGATGTGCTTGCATTCTTGCCAATACGGAGTTCTACTCCTCGCGGCTTTGGTGGTGCGCGCCAGGTCGTTTTTCGAGCCCGTCGTGAGCCTCATAGCCGAGTGCACAACCCGCGGTCACACGCAAGCGTCAGACCTTTCAACCTTGCAGACCTTTTGAAATGGGCGGGTGCGTGCGAAAGGCGGGAAGCTGGCAGTGCGATGGAGCGCCCGTTGTTCCACGGCCCCGCCGTGGAAGTCCGCTACGTCACACGGCCATGTGGCAATGTCGAATACCCGCCATTGTTGACAAAAATATGACAACATTGGGACGAATGCTGTGGGGCGTCACACTTAAAATCTAGCTGCACCAGGAGCGCCGTTCATGAGGATCGCTGGTGTCGGAAGTGCATTTCCGAAACACTATTACAAGCAGGAACTTTTGGTTGAGGCTCTCAAAAACGATTGGCGTCATCGCTTGCCGAACCCCGACATCCTCGACCGGCTCGATGACAGCATGAAGGTGGACGGCCGCTTCACGGCTCGCCCAATCTCCTTCTACGAAAATATGTACACATGGGGCCAGGCAAATGACGCGTGGATCGAGGTTGGCCTCGAGATCGGCCAGGAGGCTCTTTGCCGTGCGTTGGCTCGCGCAGGCATCGAACCGGAAGATTTGAGCGCGATTTTCGTGACTTCCGTCACGGGAATCGCTGCGCCCTCGCTCGATGCGCGCCTTGTCAATCGCATGGGTCTTTCGCCCAATATCAAACGCATCCCGATTTTCGGTTTGGGTTGTGTCGCCGGCGCTGCCGGAATTTCGCGCGCGGCCGACTATGTTCGCGCATACCCGGACCAGGCCGCCGCGCTGCTTTCGATCGAATTGTGCTCGCTCACGCTGCAGCGCGACGATCTTTCGATGGCCCATTTGATTTCCGCGTTGCTTTTCGGCGACGGCTCGGCTGCTACGGTAGTTTTCGGTTCGGAGCGAAAATCCAGCGGCCCGGAAATCCTGGCTACGAAATCGATTCTCTATCCCAACACCGAAAGAGTGATGGGTTGGGACATCTCCGAAAGAGGCTTTCGCATCGTATTGTCGCCGGAAGTTCCCGATACCGTTCTGCGGCATCTGGGCGAAGACGTCGATACCTTCCTGGTAGAGCAAGGTTTTTGCCGCAGCGACGTAAAAAGCTGGGTGATGCACACGGGTGGCCCGAAAGTCCTCGAAGCCACCGCCGCAGCCCTCGGCATCACCAGCAAAGATCTTGAAGCGTCGTGGGAATGTCTTCGCAGAGTCGGAAATCTTTCCTCGACGTCCGTTCTTCTCGTCTTGGAGGACGTTTATCAGCACCGTAGGCCGTCGCCGGGCAGCTTGAGTATTCTCGCGGCGATGGGGCCGGGTTTCTGCGCGGAGCTGGTGCTCCTGCGATGGTAGCGGCTATGGGAGGAGTTGGCTGTGCAGACCGACGTTCTCATCGTCGGCGGAGGTCCCGCCGGCATTGCGACGGCGATTGCGGCCAGAATGAATGGGCTTTCCGTTACGGTCCTGGACGCGCGAAGGCCGCCGATCGACAAGCCATGTGGTGAAGGCCTTCTCCCCCTGGGCGCTGCGGCTTTGCGGCGCCTCGGCATCCCACTGGATTCCAGCCTCATATTCCCTTTCTCCGGTTTTCGTTTTTGCGACGAAAATTCCTCTGTCACGGCGCCGCTCCCGGGGACCAGTGCTTTCGGTATTCGGCGCACGGTCTTGCATTGTCTTCTCGTTGGGCGCGCGCTCGACCTCGGGGTCTCGTTCCTGTGGAACACTCGGGCTCTGCGTTTCAGCTCGAGCGGTGTAGACACGAGCGCCGGTTTCATTCCGTACCGGTGGCTTGTTGGAGCGGACGGGTATCCTTCCAACGTAGCGGCCTTTGCCGGTTTGCACGGCAGCGCTCGCCGTTTCCGCTTCGGCTTTCGGCGGCACTACGAAATCGCGCCTTGGAGCGATCGCGTCGAAGTTCACTGGGGCGAGAAATGCCAGATGATTGTGACCCCGACCGGGGCTGGGGAGGTCTGCATCTCCTTTTTCACCGGCGATCCGCGGATTCGATTGAATCGCGCGCTTGAGAAGTTTCCCGATGTGGCGCAGCGGATCTCCGGGGCGCAATCTTTGTCCTCGCACGCGGGTTCGGTCACGCTTCTGAGCCGGGCGAGGGCCGCTGCGCGTGGCAACGTCGCGCTGGTTGGTGACGCGTCCTGCACAGTCGACGGCATCACCGGTCAGGGCCTGAGCCTTGCTTTTCAGCAGGCTCTCCATCTTGCCGATGCGATGGCATGCGGCGGTCTCGCGCGCTATAGGGCCGCACATCGCCGTATTGTTCGCACGCCCGTGCGCATGACGCGCCTGCTGCTCGCCATGAGCGCAAGTTCCTCGCTTCGCCGCAAAGTGCTGCGCCTGTTCGCGGCGAAGCCCGCGCTACTGTCCACGTTGATCGCCGTCCATGCGTCCGAATCCGGAACTGACGCGCTCCGAGCTGCCGATTTCGTGAATCTGGGTTGGCGCGTCATCCGCGCTTGATCGATGCGCCGACTGCAGCACTTTCTTCGACATAGCATCCTCCGCGCTGCGTTAGCTGGCGTGCTGTGCATCGCCGCTTTTGGCCCGGTGCTTGGCGCGCAGACCATCGCGGTCGATCTCGATCCCGCGGCCACAAAGATCGAGTTCACCCTTGCCGCGACCATGCACACAGTTCATGGCACCATGAAGCTCAAGACCGGCCGCATTCAGCTCAATCCTTCAACCGGCCAGGCCAGCGGAGCGATCGTGGTCGATGCGACGAGCGCGAACACGCAAAACGATTCGCGCGATAAGAAGATGCATGGCGAAATTCTCGAAAGTGCGAAATTCTCTGAAATCGTCTTCACGCCCAATTCCGTGAAGGGACCGCTGACCGAAATCTTCAGTCAGCATCACGCCGCTCAGGTCCAGGTCGCGGGAGTCTTCCACATGCACGGGCAGGATCACGACGCGACGCTGACCCTATCCGTGCAGCCGGGCGCTGCGGGCCGCGTCGATGCCTCCAGCAGTTTTCCCGTCCCCTACGTCAACTGGGGCCTGAAGAATCCGAGCACGTTCATCCTTCGCGTCAGCGACACCGTCAACGTCGAGGTCCACGCCACTGGCAAAATCTCATCTGCGCCCTGAACTCGCCCGGCAGCAGACTGCCACCGCGACTTTTTCGCGCCCTCGTAGTACTCTGCCTGCGGCAGCCTTGTGAGCCGAGAAAACTTTGACGGGAGCAAACACATGAAAGTTGGCGCGCGCAACCGCATCATCGGCAAGGTAACCGACATCAAGAAGGGCAGCGTCATGTGCCTGGTGAAAGTCACGATTCCGGCTTCGTCGCGAATGGCTTCGGTGATGACGCTCGAATCGCTCAAGGAACTCGGCGTTCGCAAAGGCGACAAAGTCGAGGTGATCGTCAAGGCCGTCAACGTTCTCCTCGTAAAAGACTGAAGCGCTCACCGCTTCGTCGAATACCCGCACTTTGGCCATCGCAGATCAAGCTTCAAAGATTCGCGGCTGCTCAACACGCCGCTGATGCAGGCGCTGCTCACGGCGAACGATCACACTCCGTAGTCGACGCGCGAATTCAATTCTCGGATTGGCAAGATCGGCGGCCGCACTTGGCTGCCGATTCTACTGCGGGGGAAGTGAAGCGCTGGTCCGCTGGGCGAGGACTCTTTCCGCGTCGGCTCGTGCGGCCAGAGCTTTTGCGCGAAACGAGCCATTGGGATCGAGCTTCAGATAGGTGTCCAGATCCTGAACAAGCGCGGGCCGGTTGTTCTCTCGCAGATGGATCTCGGCGAGTAAAGCGTACGGAAGGGGCGAATTCGGCGCATAGAAGATCGAATCGCGAGCACTGGCTTCCGCCTCCGGCAGACGGTTCGTCGTGTAGAGCAGCCACGCCAACGCGAAGTGTCCGGCGGCGTCGGTTGGGTCGATATTGAGTCCATCCCGAATTACAGTTTCCGCCTCGGCGAAATTCTTGTGATCGTCGCAGAGGATGACGCCCAGCGCGAAATGCGGTTCCGCGTAGCGGCCCCCGCTCAGTTCGATCGCTCTGCGAAACGCCTGCTCCGCCTCGTCGTCTCGCTTGAGTTCCACCTCCGCGATGCCCATTTTGTCGTAGGCCTCGTAGTATCGCGGGAATTTCTTGATCGCGCGCCGAAATTCACCAATGCTTCGCGCTTGATCTTGCGCGGCGAGCAGACGGATGCCCTTGTTAAAGGCCGCCAGCGCGCCGTCGGGAATGCTTAGTTCGTGCACCGACACTGTGTAGGAGTTCTTGCTCTTTGATTGCGCGGAGCCTGCGGATGGAAACGCCGTGAACATCAAGAAGCATGAAGCAACTACTCGGGACCGGACCATGGACGCACCCTCGGGAACGCTGCTTCCATTTTGAGGGAGCGAACGCGACGCGAATACTGGGCGAAAGACCAGATTGCAGCGTCTGGTAACCGAGCGTCCGTACAGGGCGGCTACCTGTACGAACGGCCAGGGGACGGACGGAATATTTCTGAACTCGCGGGTTGCGGTCCGGCGCGCTGGATCGAGCTTTTGTGCAGGTTGCGCAGATCAGCGCCGGCTTCCGCCTTTCGCGATTTTCGTCTGGGGCAGCTCGAAGACCCAGATCGCTGCGCCGTGGTCGGGCGGATTCTGAATCTCCGGAACGAGCACCGGATACGTTCCCGTGATCGGCCCGCCGCTGCCGACAACGACCGCGACGTATTGTTTGCCGTCCACCGTGTATGTGATCGGGCAGGAATTGGGCACGTCGTTCAGCCGCATTTGCCACAACGTCGCGCCCGTAGCGTCGTCGTATGCCTGGAGATTGCGATCGAACGAGCCTGCGAACGCGACTCCGCCCGCCGTATCCAGCAGACATGTGGTCTGCGGTGCGCGCTGACGATCGATCCATAAGACTTTTTTGGTCTCCAGATTGAACGCTTCCACGCGCCCGATCTTGCCGTCGCTATCGGGTCGCAGCCGGATGAACCAGTTCACTCCGGACGTCAAATTCCCGCGCTGGCCCGGAGCTGCCGGGATCAAGTCCATGCACGATTCGTTCATCGGGACGTAGACGATTTTCCTCGATGCATCGTAGGAACCGGCGATCCAGTTTCGTCCACCACCCGGATGAGGGCAAATCATGTGCGGCTTGCCGTCGCCGACGACGACCGCGGGATTGATCGTCTTTTCGCCGGTCTGCGGATCGATCGACGCGATCACATTCTGGATGCCGAGGTCATGGGAGAAAATGTATTTCCCGGTCGCGGCATCCATGCCTTCGTAAATCCCCATCTTGCCGGATGTCACGACGAGCTTTTGCTGCTTGCCGCCCACCGGCAGATCGATCAACTGCTGCTCGAAAGCCCAGTCGAGATCCCACTGATCGTTGTGCACGTGCTGGAAATGCCACGCGAGCTTGCCTGTATCCGGATCGAACGCGAGCGTCGAATCGGTGTATAGCCCGTCGTTTGAAAAGCCCTCGACGCGATGCAGCACGGGCCCGGTGTCGTACGTCTGCCCGACGCCGAAATATGCCAGCCCCAGTTGCGGATCGAAACTTCCGGCAGTCCAGACGGACGCGCCATTGCGCTTCTCATTTGGCAAGCCGTTCCAACTGTCGCCCGGCTCGCCCTGCTGCGCGATGGTGTGAAAGCGCCACGCCTCTTTGCCGGTTTCAACATCCAGCGCCACGATGAAATTCCCGCCCGGCGATTGGCCGCCGATGCCTTGGATCACTTTGCCTTTCGCGACGAGCGGGCCACCGGTTTCCTGGTAGCCTTTTTTATAATCCACGAGCGCGGTATCCCAGATCACGTTGCCGGTTTTTACATCGAGCGCGACCAGATGATCGTCCGAGGTAGGAACGATGAGCTTGTCACGATAGATCGCAAGATTGCGTTTTTGCATGGGCCGCGCATCGTTGGGCAGTTGTCGCGAATATTGCCAAAGCAGGTCGCCGGTCACGGCGTTGAGCGCCTGCACTTTGTCGCCATAGCTCTCGATGAAGAGCACGCCGTCATGCTCCAGCGGTGTCCCTTCATTCGCTCCGTTCGGGAGTGACCACGCCCACTTCACGCGCAGATCGCCGACGTTGCGCTTGTTGATCTGCGCGAGCGGGCTGAATCCGTGATCGTCGTACGTGCGCCGCCAGAGCAGCCATTCTCCGGGCGGCGGGTTTTGCAGCAACTCGTCTGTGACTGGCGTGATTTTTTCGAGGGGATTCGGCAGCACGACGGGCGTCATCGGCGGCGCGAGCGGCGAGAGGGGCATCATCGGCGCGGAGCGGGCGGTCGCGCCACGCGGAATCTGCATCGACGCGAGCGCCGTCATGTCTGTTGGCAATTCCGCTCGGCCCGCCTGAATGCCGTTCTGCTGCAGGAGATACGCCTCGATCTGTGATGTGGCCTCCGGCCCAAGTTGTCCCGGATTCGCGGGCGGCATTTTCGTGTTGATGTAGATGAAGAGCTCTCCAGCCGATTTGCCTCCCCAACTAGTGCTGAACGTGAGGCCATTCAGCGCGCCCGCGAATTCGCTGCCTCCGAGCGACTGGCCGTGGCAGCTCGCGCAGTTTGCCGCATAGACGGCCTTGCCCTGCGCTGCCTGCTCCGCGGTGTAAGTCGCGATATTTCGGCTATTGAATTCCTGCGCTCCTGCCGCCGCTGTGAGCGCAATGAGGGCAGAAAACGCCAACGCACACCCCCCGAAAAATTGTCGAGTAGAATGCACCCCGAGTCTTTGTTTTGAATGAGTTACAGCGAATTCTACTCGGCAGCATTGTCGAGTAGAAGTGAGGCTGGAAGAGAGGTCCCTCGGCTCACGATGTTCGCTCGGGACGGCGATTCTGATCGAATCGCCGATTTCTACTCGGCAGCATTGTCGAGTAGATT
>Ga0187782_10000015_pt1 | contig 92033 bp, 71 predicted proteins | sample 0715_SJ02_MP15_2_FD_132454 | JGI IMG/M metagenome (GOLD analysis project Ga0187782, IMG submission 132454) | Tropical peat soil microbial communities from peatlands in Department of Meta, Colombia - 0715_SJ02_MP15_20_MG | ecosystem: Environmental > Terrestrial > Soil > Wetlands > Peat | place... | reverse complement strand
GCCCATCGAGGGTGTGGACAGCAAACTCTCCCTTTTCATCCTGAAGGTTGATTCCCACAATGGTGGCTCATCGCATTTGGTATTCGGAACGGAGGACATACCCGTCGGAGGACGCATAGACACTCATCGCCATCCCGGCTCGGACGAAATTCTTTATCTCCCGAATGGATTGGCCAAGGTGACCGTGGGCGATAAGACTGGGGACGTGCATGGCGGCGCGACTGTGTTCATTCCGGCCGGCACGTGGATTTCCGCCGTCAACACCGGAAAAGAGGCGATCCACGCAGTGTTTGTTTTCTCCGCGCCGGGCTTCGAGGAATTTATGCGCGCGGAGTCTGTTCGCGAGGGTGAAAAGGTCGTTCCGCTGACCAAAGCCGAGGATGCCGCGATCCTCGCCAAGCACGCCCACGCTGTAATTTACAAAGAGCCCTGAATCCTGCGCCGCTCACCGGGCACATGGAAGGCCGACCCGTCAAGCCTCACGGTTGTGTCGTATTTCGGCCCTGAACACCGGGGGTCAGCTTGCGGACGATGAATTCCTGAAAAACGCCTGCGAGAGCGGTCTCGCCGATCCGCACGCCCGCGGTTTCAAACGTCGGTCCCGCCCCGCGATTCGTCGCCGGATAGTACGCGTTCGCGATCCCGCCTGCCGCTATATTTCCGAGGACATTCGAGTAGTTGGGCTGCCACTTCTTGTTGTCCCCTTTGCAGATGAACGCATTGACGAGCGCATACGCCAGCCGCGACCGAACGCCGCCCGTCCCTTTGTAGAAATAGCGAGGATCCTGCTTGAAGAGAATCGGGAAAATGGCGCCTCCGAGAAACGTCCCGTCGAAAACGTCCGCATAGTTTGCGCCAAACCGCTTTCCGTAGCCCTGCGCGCCCTGGCCATATCCTTTGAACGAATTGCTGGCCTGCTCGCCCCCTGCAAGCGCCGCCACCAATCCGATCGTCACCAGATCGCTCGATGACTTCCACGCAAGCTTCATTTTTTGCCCCGGCGTAAGAGGGGCCGGATCCGGAACGTAGCTCACGTAAAAATTCGGGATGAAGCCCAGCACGCGCTGCGTCTCCTGCACCTTGATCTGCTCTTCCGCGATCTCTTCCTGTGTCTGCGTCACCGTCACGGAAGCGGTCTGCATCGCCAGCGGCAGGACGATCTGCGGCGCCACGTAGTGCTCGCCCGGATGGAGCGTCCCGGAAACCACCTGGTTTGCAAAGTGCTCCGCCGAAATCGTGACTTCGAAGTTGCCGGGATTTACGTTCAGGAAGTAGAACTGGCCGCTGCTGTCCGTGAAGGCTTTCTCGTCGATCGATCCACTCGCGATCTTCAGCTCGACCTTCGCGCCGACTATGAAGGCTCCGGTCTGGTCGACTACCGTCCCGGCAATGGTTCCCGGTGACTGCTGATCGCCTTGCTGTCCGGCGGGCGAGTTCGCGGCCCCCTGCTGCGCCCGCGTCGAGGCCGGCAGCACCCACGCTAAGCCGCCGGCGATCAGCCAAGCCAATCCCCGCAGCCCGGCGCACTTTCGACGCGTGTTTCGGACGTGGGTCGTACTCGGTCTCCCTTGCCCAGTACCCATCCTCATTACTCTAAAGCCTTTCTTCCGCGTCCCGGCACAAAAAGTTCCCCGAGCGGTGCCATGTATCATTCCCACCTACAACTTCCTCGACCTCACACCGAAGGGACGGGACGAAGACGCCCTGGCGTTCTCCATGGCCTGGGTCCGCCACCACGACCGCTACAGCGACGGCTACGTGCTCGACGCCAAGCAGCTCTACATTCCGCCCGCGGGCGCGCGAACCAAATAAATCGAAGACGCGGACCGTCGCTCTAGCGTCGCTGCGCCTATCGGTAGCTCAAACCCAAACTGCCGGGTTGACGCACTTCTCTGCCGCGGTGTATAGTGAACCATATGGTTCAGTATCGGCCGACCGATCGGATGGATCAGGTGGCTGGGGCCATTGCCGATCCCACTCGCCGCGCGATCATCGACCGCCTCGCCCGCGGCCCCGCTCGCATCTCCGATGTCGCCAAGCCGTTTCGCATGTCGCTCACCGGCTTTTGCAAGCATGTGCGCGTGCTCGAACGCGCCGGCCTTGTCCGGCGCACGCGCCGCGGCCGTGATAACATCTTGCGCCTTTCGCCCAAACCGCTGCGCGACGTTGCGAAGTGGGTCCTGAATTACGAGCAGTTTTGGAACGATCGTCTCGACCGGCTCGAGCATTTCTTCGCCAAACAAAAGGAGGAGTCGTGATGAACCTGATCGATCTGACCGTTACGCGCACCATCCCCGCACCGCCGGAAAAGATCTTCGACGTCTGGATCGACCCGAAAAGCCCCGGCGGCCCGTGGTTCGGCGGCGAGCGAGTGATCGTGAATCCCGTCGTTGACGGCCTCTTCTATCTCGCCGTAAAGCACGAAGGGCGAGTCTGGCCGCACTACGGTCGCTTCGTAGAGCTCGATCGGCCGAGGAAAATCGCATTCACGTGGGTTTCGGAAGCGACGAAAGGGGTGGAGTCCGTCGTCACCCTCACCATGGAGCCTCGCGGCGCTGAAACGGAAGTCACGCTGCGCCACGCGGGCGTGCCGGACGACGAAATGGGCCGTCGGCACAAAGATGGTTGGACGTGGATACTTTCCGCGCTTGCCGAAGGCTTGGCGTCGCGCCGCTCCGCCTCTTCGTCGGACTAACTTCCTCGTGTGATTCCGCTCGTCGCTGGAATCGCGTGCTTACTGCGCGGAGAATGCCAGCAGCACGTTGCCCGAATTGGTCCCGGTCACGGCATAACCGGAGCCGATGTAGAGCATTCCATTTACGATCGATGGCCCGATCGACGCAATCGCTCCGCCCCTGGCCGCTACCTTGTTGACCGTCTCAAATGGTTTCGCGGTGTCAAATTCCCAAACCACGTGGCCGTCCACAGTCGAGAGCGCGTGCAGCTTCCCGTCAGACCCGGCCAGGAAAACGGTGCCCGGCATCGCCGTCGCAGCGGCCGAATTGGATACGCGAGCTCCGCCCGCCTTCGAAAGCGTCGCGCGCCACGCAACTTCGCCGGTCGCGAGCTTCAACGCCACCATTCCGCCGGACTGCAATCCGTAATAGACATTCTGATCGTCCGCTGCCCCGCCCCAGACAATTCCGTTCAGAAGAGCGAAGAAACTGTTCTCCTGCCCCTTGGGGATTTCAACCACTTGCTTGTCCCACACCAAGGCGCCCTTCTTATCCGGATCGAGCGCAAACACTCTTCCCTTCTTCATGCCGGCCACCACGACGCTCTTGCCGTTCGCCAGCTTTCGCAAGATCGGCGAATTGCCGATGTCCTGGTCGGGACCGTTCACCTTGGGACAATTGTCGGTGCGCGTTGCGGGATCGCTGCAGCCGCCGATGAACGCGTCGTTGGCTTGCGCCTGGTAAAACCACCGCATGGCTCCGGTCTTCATATCAAGCGCGACCACGGCATCCGTGGTTTCGGGCACCGGATCGCTCTGCCCGTCGCCCGTTCCCACGTAGATGGCGCCTCGCTTCGCATCGATCGTCGGCGAATTCCAGATCCCGGCTCCGGAGGGCGAATACTGCTGCACACCCTTGGAATTCTTCCGCGTCGGCTTGGGCTCGCCGACAATATAAGTCTTCCAGATTTGCGCTCCCGTATTCGCGTCAAGCGCCACCACGCTTCCGCGGCTGGTACAGCATGGATAATCCAGATTGGACGCCGAAAATTCCTCTGAGGAAGACACCGGCACGTACACGCGCCCTCGGTACACCTTCGGTGCCGCCGTGATGCGCGCGACAAAGTGATTGTCCACGCGCGTCGTCCAAAGCTCCTTTCCGGTCTGCGCATCCACGGCGTAGATGTTCGCGTGCGCGTCCCCGAAGTAAGCCGCGTACTTCGTTCCGCTATGGCCTTGCACGCGCGCCACGCTCAGCGCGCCGCGCACGTTTCCCTTGGCCTGATACGACCAGTAAACGCAACCCGTTTGCGCATCGAGCGAATAAACGTAGCCGATATCGGTCCCGACAAAGATTCGCCCGGAAACGATCGTCGGCTGGGCGTACGCGGATAGCCCCGTCGGGTAGCCGAACGCCCATTTCAGTTTCAGTTGCGGCACTTGCGCGGCCGTCAGGCCCGCGGCCTTCGCATTTTGAAACCGCGAATTCACTATGTCCGGGCTCCACCCGTTCCATTCGCTGCCCTTCGCGGGATCGGCCATCGGCGCATTCGACGCGCATTGATTCGGCATGTCCTTCGCGTCGCCCGCTTTCAGGCTGCCGAGCGGCCGTCCGCTCAGGAACGTAGCCAGCATCTTTCGCTGATCTTCGGTCAGGGCGTCGCCCTGCGGCTTCATCGCGCCGATAGTCAATGCTTCGTAGATTTTCTCCGGAGTCATCTGCCGGATTGCGTCCGGCGCAGGCGCCTGCGGTACGTTGGGGTTCCCATGGCAGCTCATGCAGCGCTGCTGAAACGTGGCGATCCCGCTCTCCGTTCCCGGCGACGCGGTTACCGAAGGTCCTTGCGGATTTTCCTGTCCCCGCGCCTTAGTCGCGCCGAGCAGAGTCACGATGGCGAACAACGCAGCAGTTGCCAGCACGTGCCAAGGAGTTGCCTTCCCGTTTCCCATTTTCTGTCTTCCCTTTTCTGTTTTTTCCTGCCTACTTGTCGCTGATCCCGCCCCACGCGCTGTTCAAATGATATTGCAGGCCCGACCCCATCATCTCGATCCGGCGAATCTTGCCGTCTGTGATCTTGAAAACCTCCGTCACATCAATCGTCGACGGCCGATTGAAATTTTTCATGTCCACGTCCTGCCCGTTCGTGAGGTGAATGTGCTGCACCGTTCCGTTCTGATCGAAAATCACATTCGCCCACACAACGCCCCGCTCCTCATCCACGATGGGAAATCGCCGCGAATGAATCCGCGTGACCACCGCGTAATAGCCGCTCTTGAACTGCTGCATGCACGTCATCGCAAACGCGTTGAACGGCGCGTTCGGCGTCAGCGTCGGATTATTGGTTGTGTGCATTCCGTTCTCGATCCGGTCGCAATCATCCGCAAACGGATAGACGCCCTTCCCGTTGTTGTTCTCGAGCCCTGCAAAATACATGTTCGCCGTCGCGATCAATTGCTGGCGCGACGCGCGCTGCGCGGCCGGAATCGTCTCGAACCAGATCGAATCGGGCTTGCTCGTGTCAAATCCGCTGATGTTCTGCGGCCCTCCGCCGCCCTGCCGGTAATACATCGTCTCGGCTTCCGTGATCCGGCCGAGCTGCACGCGCAGTCGCATTCCCATGATCAGGAGATGCTCGCCCTCGTGCATCGTCACGATGCAGCCGATCTGCTCCTCCGTCGTATCGGAGAAGCAGTGCCGGTAGCTGCCGACCGCCGTCGCCGTGCCCCAGAATCCGTCGCCGATTTGCATCACTTGATCTTGTTCGGTGTACTTCACGTCCGCAGCGAACGGCACTCCTTTCGGATCGTGCGCGACCAGCGCATTCAAGTACTGCGTCGCAAGCCCTTCCAGGCACGCCCGATCGCAGTCCGTCGGAATCGGCCCGGTCGCAGCCGCCACCCGCGCAAATCTTCCCGCCATCAACGCGATCACCGCGCAACACGCCATGCATATCGCAAAAGTCTTCATTCGCATCGCTCCACCCCCTGCTGCCGATAGCACGTTTTTCCGTAGGGGCGTAGCACCGCTACGCCCGGCAATCTTTCTTGGCACCATGCCGCCGATCCACCGCGAGTTCGATGTCACGTCATTCTGAGCGAAGGCTCCCTTTGGCCTCATTTCTAGCCACTGGTCCTTACCTCCCCGATCCCTCCGACCATCCGTTCCCCATCCCGTACGGAATCGTCACAAACGGCATCGCCTCCACTTCGTGAATCAGCCCCCCGCGGATTCCAAATGTCTCCACCGTCACCAAATTCAGCAGCATCCCCGGAGGCGCGTCCGGCGCGCCGCGCCTCGTTCCGTCGTGGATAAACAGCGGAAACGCCGTCGCCAGTCCCTTCTGCTCGTCGAGGACCAGCACCCGCCGCGGACGAATGTGCTTCATGAACGCGAACGTCTTCGAGTCGATCTGCTGCGAGCACGTGAGCATGCTGAACTTCAGTTGCGACTTGCCCTGCTCCGTGTTGGGATCCGGCAGCGGCGGCGCTGGCATCATCCGTCCGCCCGGAGGCGGGTTGTTCACCGTCTGGTAGCCGTTCTCATCTCGCACGCAATCGTCCGCGAATGCGCCGATCTTTCCGTCGTCGCCCTCGAGCGCGTCGAAATACGAGTTCGCCGCCCAGTACAACACATCTCGCGACTCTCTCTGCGACGCCGGAAGATCGTTGACCAGGCCCGGCCGCGGTGTCGTCAGCAGCGGAATCGCCGCCTTGTCGATGTTGCCGGCCCAGAGCTGCTCCACCTCGAGAATCCTTCCGCGGTCGATTTGCAGCCTCACCGCCACAAGCGTATCCCTGCCTCCAACCTTCAATCGCGCCTGCTCCGCCACTTGCCCGGCCACGGGGTCGGCGATGACGATCTTGAAGCTCGTCGGTTCGACCTTCGACCGCCAGAGCATTCCCTCGCCGATGTCCATCTGGGCGGCGTTCTCCGTCATTCGCACATCGAGCTGCACCGGCGGCACCGCCTTGGGATCGTGCTGAAAAATTGCGTTCATGTAGCCGTCGATGAACCCGACGAGGCACGCCCGATCGCATGGCTTTACGATCGACGCGCTCCATTCCGGCTCCGGTCCCTTATATTGTTGCGGCGCGGCGGCGCACACCCCTGCGCTCGCTCCCAGGAGCAGCAGCGCCGCGCACACGTCAATCAGATTCCGTGTCATTTGCGTCCACCCCCTCTTCGCCTCGCAGCATCCCCGCTAGCGCGGGTGACGATATCGCGCTCCGCCGCAACCGTCAACCTTTGCTCGCGACAGCGCTTGGCGTCATGACGTGCTCGGATCAGAGTGCGTCGGTAGGGGCACAGCAGGTGGGGCCCCCAGGTCGACGGTTAGTCGAGCCTGGGGGATCAGTCGTGCCCGGCGCTAGTGCTTGGCTTTGACGCACCTATCTGGACAATTCTTGAGAAGGGCCGAGGCTCGACCGACCCCGGATTTACAAATGTTCATGAAAGTCCTTTGGCGGCCGCGGCGTATCATTTGCACGGCCCGTTAACGTGTCATTCTGAGCGGAGCGTCCCGACGGTTTTCTTTCCGGCGTCAGCCGGGCCTGCCTGCTGCAGGCAGGCCGGGACGCAGAGTCGAAGAATCCCTCTTCTGTTCGTAGGCTGAAGCTAAGAGACGGCGCAACAATCGGAGTCGCGGATGAGCTTTCAAGCCACGGAATTCGAATTTCGCTACCGCTTCTGGATCATCGCGGGGCTTTTCTTTTTTGGCTTTTTTCTCTACAACGCCGATCGCGTAAACGCGGCCGAGGCTCTTACGCGGCTCATCCTCCACAGTCACGACGAAAACTCAGCCGCCTTCGGCCATTGCATCACGGGACTCTTCGCGCTCGGCACGCTACTCGTCACGATCGGCGCTCTGATTCGTTCCTGGGCGGAATCGTACCTCCACAGCTCGATTGTTCATGACGCCGCGTTACATGGCGAGCAGTTGGTTGCGGACGGCCCCTATCGCCGCGTCCGCAATCCGCTCTATCTCGGAAATCTCTTTTTTGCAGTTGGACTCGGGTTCCTCGCGAGCCGCGCCGGCTTTTTGGTGATTTCGATAGGCATGTTGCTTTTCGTCTATCGGCTGATTCTTCGGGAGGAATCAACGTTACTCGCTTCGCAAGGCGAGAGCTATCGCCGCTACTTCGCCGCAGTTCCGCGCCTCTGGCCAGCTCTCACTCCGCGTGTTCCGGCTTCTGGCGCCAAGCCGAACTGGATCGACGGCTTCACGGGAGAGATTTTCATGTGGGGCGGCGCTGCGGCGATGGCCGTTTTCACGCTCACGCGCAGCCTTCTCTATTTCTGGATTACGCTGGGCTGCGGCTTCGCCATCTACTTCCTCCAGTATTTCCTTCGCTCCCGCCGCAAATCCCCCGCCTGACGCTCGTCACGCCCTGTGATCGCGAGACGCCTTCGTAGGGGTACGATATATCGTGCCCGGCATGAATTCTCGGCTTCGCGCCGCCAATTCTGCAATCGCACCATACAACAGCCGTTTGTTTCTTTTCCTCCCCTTATTTGTCTGTTTCCTCTTCCGTCTCGCTGTGGCCCCGCGGCTTCCGTTTGTGTTACGCTTTTTGAAGACGAGAACTTCTGTGGCTGCTTTCTGGTTTGGGGGAGCTCGGCCCAGCATCTCGCCCGTTCTCTTTGTCATCTAAAGGGTAGGGTCACAAATCATTATGAGTACAACTTTGGCTCGTCCTTCGCAGCGCAAGCGCGAGACGCTCGAGCATGCAGTCATTCGCTTCTGCGGCGATTCCGGCGACGGAATGCAGATCACCGGAAGCCAGTTCACCAATACGGTCGCGCTCTACGGCAACGATATCGCGACCTTCCCGGACTATCCTGCTGAGATTCGTGCCCCGGCGGGCACTTTGCCGGGCGTCAGTGGATTCCAGGTTCACTTTTCCTCCCATGACGTATATACGCCTGGCGATAGCGTCGACGCCCTCGTCGCCATGAATCCCGCCGCGCTGAAAATGAATTTGCCGGATCTCAAGGCCAATGGGATTTTGATCGTCAACCTCGACAACTTTGAAGAGACCGATTTGCGCAAGGCGCAGATGGCCGTGAATCCCTTGGAAGATCATTCGCTCGATGGCTACCGCGTTTTTCCCGTCGAGCTGAGCAAGCTCACGCGCGCCGCGCTCAAGGACCTCGGCCTCGACGCTAAGAGCATGGACCGCTGCAAGAATTTCTTCGCGCTCGGCATGTGCTATTGGCTCTACAACCGCTCGATGGAGACGACGCTCCGCTGGATCGAGGACAAATTCAAGGCCAAGCCCGTGCTCGTCAACGCGAATCGCACGGCCATGCAGGCTGGCTATAGCTACTGCGAAGCCACCGAAGCGTTTCAGACCAGCTATGAAATTCCGCCGGCGAAGCTCGCGCCCGGCACGTACCGCAACGTCAGCGGCAATAGCGCGCTCGCGATGGGTTTCGTCGCGGCATCGCAGCAATCCGGCCTGCCGCTCTTTCTCGGCTCATATCCGATCACGCCTGCGTCGGACATTCTGCACGAGCTTTCAAGCTACAAGAATTTCGGCGTCATCACGTTCCAGGCCGAAGACGAAATCGCTGCGGTCACATCAGCAATCGGCGCAGCGTACGGCGGCGCGCTCGGCATTACCACAACGTCCGGCCCCGGCATGTCCCTGAAAACCGAGGCGCTCGGGTTGGCCGTTGCCGTTGAGTTGCCGCTGGTCGTTTGCGACGTTCAGCGCGGCGGCCCGTCCACCGGCCTCCCGACGAAAACGGAACAGGCCGATCTTCTGCAGGCTCTGTTCGGACGAAATTCTGAAGCGCCGATTCCCGTTCTCGCGCCCGCAACCCCGGGCGATTGTTTCTGGATTGCTCTCGAGGCCAGCCGCATCGCGATCAAATACATGGTTCCGGTCATCATCCTTTCTGATGGCTACCACGCCAACGGCGCCGAGCCCTGGAAGATTCCCGATCTTTCGCAATTGCCGGACGTTCCCGTGAAGTTTGAAACCAATCCGCAGGGCTTCCGGCCTTACAAGCGCAATCCGTCCACCCTTGCGCGTCCGTGGGCGATTCCCGGTACTCCCGGTCTCGAGCACCGCGTCGGCGGCATCGAAAAGCAGGACGTTACCGGCAACGTCAACTATGAGCCGCTCAATCACGAGAAAATGGTCCGCCTGCGCGCCGAGAAAGTTGCGGCAGTCGTGCAGGATATTCCCGACGTTGTTCCGGCGGGCGATCCGTCCGGCGATCTCCTGATTGTGGCGTGGGGCTCGACCTACGGCTCGGTGGCCGCCGCGATGCGGACGCAGCATGGCAAAGGTCGGCGTATCGGCCACGTTCATCTGCGCCATCTCAACCCGCTGCCGAAAAATCTCGGCGAGGTTTTGATGCGCTACGACAAAGTTCTCGTCCCGGAAATGAACATGGGCCAGCTCGTCATGTTGTTGCGCGCGAAGTATCTCGTTGACGCCGTGGGCTACAACAAGATTCAGGGCAAGCCCTTCAAGAAGTCGGAAATCGAGCAAAAGATCGACGAGATGCTTGATTAGGAGCATTCGAATGAGCACTGCTACCTTGCCAGCTCTTACGAAGAAAGACTTTCAGACCGACCAGGAAATCCGCTGGTGCCCGGGCTGCGGCGACTACGCGATTCTTTCCGCCGTTCAATCCGTCTTTCCTGAACTGGGCATCCCGAAGGAAAAGTTTGTCGTGATCTCGGGCATCGGCTGCTCCAGTCGTTTCCCGTATTACATGAACACCTTCGGCTTCCACACGATTCACGGCCGCGCCCCCGCCGTTGCAACAGGCCTCAAAATCGCGCGCCCCGATCTCGAAGTCTGGGTCGTCACCGGCGACGGCGATTCGCTTTCGATCGGCGGCAATCACACGATCCACATGCTGCGCCGCAACGTGGGCCTCAAGGTCCTCATGTTCAACAACCGAATCTATGGCCTTACCAAGGGTCAGATTTCGCCGACCTCGGAAATCGGCAAGAAAACGAAGTCGACTCCGTTCGGCGCGGTCGACCGCCCGTTCAACCCGATCTCGCTTGCGATCGGCGCGGGTGCCACGTTCGTCGCGCGCTCGGTCGACGTCTTTCAGCAGCACCTGAAAGACACGCTGCGCAAGGCCGCCGCCCACAATGGCTCGGCCTACATTGAGATTCTGCAAAACTGCAACATCTTCAACGATCACGCCTGGGAATCGCTTACGGAAAAGGACGCGCGCAGCGAGCACGTCGTTCAGCTTGAGCACGGCAAGCCGCTCATCTTCGGCAAGAACCGCGACAAGGGCATCCGCCTCAACGGCCTCGAACCCGAGGTCGTCACGCTCGGCAATGGCGTCACGGAAAAGGATCTGCTCGTCCACGACGAGCGCAATCCGCAGCCCGCGTACGCCTTCCTGCTCGCGCACATGGAAGAGCTGCCCGGCTTCCCCACTCCGATCGGCGCGTTTCGCGCATGGGAGGACGTGCCGGTCTACGAGGAAACGATCGCGTCGCAGATTCGCGACGTCCAGTCCAAGCGCGGCAAGGGCGACCTCGCCAAGCTGCTCCACGCCGGCGACACCTGGGAAGTCACCGCCTAAGCCTTTGGGGTTTGAGCGTAGCGCCGCGGTCTTCAGCGCGGCATCCTCCTTCTATTGTCATCCCGAGTGAGGCCGCAGTTTGGCCGACGAGGGACCTGCTTTTCCACTTCATCAGGGCCGTCATTCCGAGCGGAGTCGCGCGTTGGCGTTTCCCACCGCGCAGCGGTGGGCGCGCGACGAAGTCGAGGAATCCCTCTTCGCTCCCTGCGTGCGTTTTCGGCTTGGTCGTGCGGCGCCACCGTCGTGCGCCCCGGAAGACGGTCCGTAGGGGCACGATACATCGTGCCCGGCAACGTTTCTTGGCTACGCGTGCGTTTTTGGCTTGGTCGTGCGGCGCGATGGTTGTGGTTCTCTGCTTCCTCTGCGCCTCTGCGGTGAAACAGCCTCGCCTATCGGGCTGACCCCTGCGCAGCCTGTCCGTTTTGCGCCATGGTTGTGCGCGCGCTTGACACCGCCGGCATCAGCGCCATCGCCTGATCGCGCGCCGCGGCAAACGCCGCCCAATTCTTCTTCGAAATCGGGTCCGCGGTCGGCAGCGGCAATTTCTCGAAATTCAAAAATTGCCCGCGCAACTCGATCCGGAAATCGAGATGCGGCCCCGTCGCGAGGCCCGTCATCCCGACGAGCCCGATACTCTGCCCCTGCGCCACATGCGCGCCGTTGCGCACTAGAATCCGCGAGAGGTGCATGTAGTAGGTGGTGTACCCGTTCGAGTGCTGCACCTTGACGAGATTTCCGTCCCCGCCCTTCGGCCCCGCGAAAATCACCTTGCCGTCGCCGATCGTCTGCACCGGAGTGCCGATCGGCGCTCCGTAGTCGATGCCGAGGTGCGGCCGGTACTCCTTCAGAATCGGATGATATCGGTGATAGCTGAAATGCGACGTGATCGGCGCGGCGAACTTCAGCGGCGAGTGCAGGAAAGCCTTCTTCATCGACTTCCCTTCCGGCGTGAAATACGCCTCGTGCCCCAGCGCGTCGCGGAAGAGCACCGCGCGGTACGCGTGCCCGCCGTTGTCGTATTCCGCCGCCAGAATCCGCCCGTACGAAATCGTTTCGCCGCTCGCCAGCGTCTTCTTCTCGACCACCACGCGGAACGTGTCGCCGGGCCGCGGATCGGTATAGAAATCGAGATCGAACGCAAAGATCGCCGCCAGCCGCATCGCCAGCTCGGGCTTCTCTCCCGCGTCGGTCACCGCCTGGAAGAGCGAATCGTCGATTTCGCCGCCCACGCCGACGGTCGCGCTGCGCGACGGAATCGCTTCGATCTCGGAATGAAAATCCTCCCCCTGCGGCGCAATCGAAAGAATATGCTCGGGGTCGATGCTGTACCGCACCTCGCGCAGGTCGCCGGATAAGCCTCGCCCAATCGCCAATTCGTTTCCCGCGCGAACGTGGCGCATGTCGAACACAGGCTCCGCCGAAGCCACCAGCCGCGCCGCCGTCGGCGGATCGATGCCCAGGCCCGCGAGCGCCGCCGCAAACGGAATGCGCGCCGGCACCGCTCGCTCGGTGAAATGGACGATCTGCTGCTGGATGCGCAGCGCCTCTTCGTGCATCGCCGAAATTTCCGCCGCCACGCGCTTCTCCGTCGAATACCGGATGTAGTACGACGCGCCAATGCACGCCGCCGCCAGCAACAGAAAACTCGGCCAGAAAATCAGTCTCTTCACGCCCGTCAACTCCTCGCCCCGCCCCTCTCCGAAAACTCCCAAGATGATTCGGCAGCATAGCCCATCGCCGCCGCGATAGAAAAGCGAAAATCAGCCTCCGTGCGCCAAAGGTTCACACGTCGCCCCGCAGTGCGGGCTTCGGCCTTGCCTCTGTAGCGGCCACCTTTTCGCGTTTCCTGCGTCCCGGTGGTTTCGACCGGGAAGGTGGGCCGTCTCGTGTGTCATCCCGCTTGCCCTGAGCTTATCGAAGGGAGTCAGGCCGCAGTTCGGCCGACGAGGGATCTGCTTTTTCGGTCCTCTTCGCCCCCAGCGTCGCCGGGATTTGCATGTAGCGCCGCCGCCTTTTTACCCTGAGGAACGAAGGGCAGCGCGGCACTCTTCAGCCGTGGTGCCGTCAAGGTGTGAACGTAGCGCCGGGTCCTTCAGCCCGGCAGACTTGCCTCACGAGCTTGCCCCGAGCATGGCCGAGGGGTGACTGGTGGCGGGGGCCGGCTGACCGGCTCGCGAGTCAAGAAGCCTGCACGGAGCGAACCTTCAGATTTCGGAAAATGTCCGTCCCGCTGGGCCAAAAGGTCGTGAGTCGATCGCCGACGCTTAATCCTGTGATATACTGTGCCCGGTCCCGACATCAGAGCAGCGGTCAGTGACCGCAGCCAAAAAATGATGACGGATCAGGAGAAAATCAGATGAAAAATGCTGCCCAAAAGGCTGCGCGCGAAGCTGTACCTTTCCCCTACCATTCGTTCCGAAACATCAGTTGCCCAGAAGATCTCGAAAACAACCGCAAGGTATTCAGCGGGCACGCTCCGGTTACCTCGGTTCTGCCCCTAAATACGGACGAGAATGTCCGTGCCTATCTCCTCGAAGCAGAGGGGAAACAGCGCCGCCGCGAAACACAGGTCAACCGCGAGATCCGTGAAACCCTTGAGAGCAACCCCGAGAGCTTCTCAATCTTGAACACGGGTGTCGTCATCGTCGCCCACGGCCATGAAGTGGACGAGCAGAAGAAACTCCTGCTCCTAACTAAGCCCAGCATCATCAACGGAGCGCAGACGCAGGGCGTGCTATCGGACTATTTCAGCAAGCTGGGGGAGACTGGGGAGGCACCTCCAAACATTCACGTGAAATACGAACTGATTGTAACCGACGACGACGAGCTAATCGCTGAGATCTCGATTGCGCGGAATTTTCAGAATGATGTGGCCAACATTTCCATCGCCGGGAGGCGCGGACAACTCGACGAATTGGAAAAGAGTCTCCAGGACAAACTCCCGGAAGCAAAACTGAGGAAATCGGAAACCGAACTTTCCGAGGACTACATCTCAATGGAGCGGCTGCTTCAGGTTATCACGGCGCTAATACCAGCATCGCTCTGGCCCAAAAGTGCGGAGAGTGAAAACCCAAAGAAGGTTTACACATACAGCATGAAGGCCAAGTGTCTCAAGGAATTCATCGAGATCCACCGGAAAGCTCACGATAAGAAGGATCCCGAGCACGAAAAGGCCAAAGCACTTTTCCAATTTTACTTGGACATTGCAGCCGAAGCCTATCAGCTCTATGAGAAGTGGAAGGTACACCAGGGGTTCAAGGGTACGGGCATCCGCTCGATCACCCGAGAAAACCGCGAAATCGTCGAGGTGCCAGACGGAATTATCTTTCCTATTCTGGCGTCCCTGTCTGCCTTTGCGAAAAAGACGTCACAAGGTTGGACAATCAAGCCACCCAAGATGTTTGGCGACGATGAACTCATCCGCGCGGCTAAATCGGTGTACCAAAACATCGCCATGAGCAACCCGTGGATCATGGGTAAAAACCAAGCTTGTTACGCAGCGCTCTTTCAAATCACTTCGATCTACCAGAAACTGTCTGCGTAAAGCTAACCGAGGAGGGTGGCGCAATCGCTGCCCTCCCGTTTTTTCGGCTTTGGTTTTACATCCCTCGTGCAAGGTTTGGGCGCGTGGCGCGCCGTTGCGATCTCGAAGCGTGCGCGGCGCACCCGAATACACGATGGAAACCGAGCGGCGACAGCCTAAGGAAATATACGCACTCTTCCGGGAGACGGAGAGTGCGGCGGGGTTGCGAACAATGAGCACATACGAACTCGTTAAAGACAGGTTTCAGAAGCTCGTCGATGAAGGAGGTCAGATACTTAAGGCTGCTCGATGGGATGGCAGAGAGTACTATCAGTTTCCCTCCAGCGGCGATTATCTGCGCTTTCGCACCGAGGCAATGAACCTAGTCCGACGGTCATGCGGAGAAGACAGCGACCATTATCGCGAATTGAAGCGACTGGCTGAAGCGACCGATTCAGCAAATAACAGCTACTATCTAGCTCATTGCGTCGGAGTTGTGGAGGCTGCTAGGAGTGACTTCGAAGCAGGCCTGCTTTTCGACCTCCGTTCTCTCATCACAGCGGAAGTGCTTGGCGATTTCATCGACCAAGCCCAAGCGCTCATCAGCGCTGACTATCACGTCCCCGCGGCGTCGCTGGCTGGCGCAGTGCTCGAGGACACGCTGCGAAAACTTTGCGATAGGCATAAAATCGTCCTGCCCGCCAGAACTAAGATCGACAGCCTCAACGCCGAGCTCGCGCGCGCGAATGTGTACGATAAGCTCATCCAAAAGAGGATCACAGCAATCGCTGACATCCGGAACAATGCAGATCATGGTCGCTTCGACAGATTCAAGAAAGAGGACGTTGAGGACATGGTCAAGTGGATAAGAGGATTTGCTGCAGATTATCTGAAATAGGGCGCCTGAACATTCAAATCTGGCCGCACAATGTCCACAGGAACTCACGCTTGACGGCCTCTCTCCCCTCCGCAAACATGGCCTCGTGGTGCACGAGACCCAACTCGGTGCGCTGGCCACATCTCGAACGGGCCAGCGCTGCGCGTCGCCGACGCCTCCGCTTCCGCGAGGCGGCTGGCACACATGTGCCCCGTCGCAGTCAGAGTTGGCGATAGGTCGGTTTCCAGTGGCACAGACAATCATGTCTGTGCAGGCCCAGCCGCTGGCTTCGTGCTTTCAGCCCCAAAACAAGTGTCAACCAAGACCACCTGTTTCTCCCCGCAACCCAGTGAAAACAAACGGCCGGCGCACCAAACAACCGACAATTTTTCGCGATGCGTCAAAACGCCGTTTCCCTATTTCTACTCGACAATGCCTGCCGAGTAGATTTCGCTGGATCTCATTCAAAACAAACGATCGGCGCCTCGGCTACTCGACAATTTTTCGGGGGGTCTCCGACCCTAATTTCAAATTTCCAATCTCAAATTTCGCATTTTCACCCTCCCGGGTTCATAATCCGCGGCGCAACGGAAGGAGAGTCACAATGATCCCAGCCAAAAACAAGCTCACGATGGGATGTCGGTCCGTGATGGTCGCCGTTCTCGCGCTTTTGGCTGCTTCCGCTTTGCTGCGCGCGGACGCGGCGAATCAAGGCGGCCTGAGCGACACGCAAATTTCCTCCGGGCTCAAAGAGGCCTTGCGCGTGGGCGCGACCAATGCCGTCAAGATCGTCGGCCGCCCCGACGGCTACTTCAAAAATGAAGCCGTCAAAATCCTTCTGCCGAAAAATCTGCGTCCCCTCGAAACGGGGTTGCGCGCCGTCGGCTACGGGCCGAAGATCGACGCGTTCGTCCTCAGCATGAACCGCGCGGCCGAGGCTGCCGCTCCTTCCGCAAGGCAAATCTTCCTGAACGCGATTCTCTCGATGAGCTTCGACGATGCCCGCAAGATTCTCACCGGCGGCGACACGGCCGCGACCGACTACTTCAAAGCCAAGACCACTCCTCAATTGACCACGGCCTTTCGCCCCATCGTGAAACAAACGATGGCGAAGAACACCGTCACGCAGCAATACGACGCGCTTACCGCCCAAGCCAAAAGTATTCCGTTCATGAAGAGCGAGGACCTGGACATCACGGACTACGTGGTATCGAAAGCCCTCGATGGCCTGTTCTACGAACTGGGCCAGGAAGAAACCAAGATTCGCAAAGATCCCGCGGCGCAGACCACCAGCCTGCTCAAGCAGATATTCGGAAAATAGCGCCGTGCGAACATGAAGAAAAATTATCCGTTGTCGAAAGCGTACGGATTGCTCGAGCCGGGACCCGTGGTGATGCTGACCACCGCCGCGAACGGCCGGCCCAACGTGATGACGCAGTCGTGGCACATGATGGTCGATTTCGAGCCGCCGATCGTGGCCTGCGTCGTCAGCAACCGGAATTTCACGTTCGACATTCTGCGAAAGACGAAAGAATGCGCGATCAACATTCCGACGGTCGAGATCGCGAAGCAAACCGTCGGCTGCGGGAACGTGTCCGGCAGAAGCGTCGACAAATTCAAGAAATTCCGCCTCACGCCCATGGCAGCGTCGCGCATCGCCGCGCCGCTCATCGACGAGTGCTACGCCAATCTCGAATGCAAAGTGATCGACGAGCGCTGGGCGGACGAATACAACCTCTTCATTCTGGAAGTCCTCAAGGCCTGGGTCGATAAGGCATGGATCGATTCCTCGCGCAAACATCCTCGGACGATCCACCATCTCGGATGGGGCCGCTTCATGGTCGCCGGCAAGACCATCAAGCTGCCTTCCAAAATGAAATAGACAAATCCGGTCGAGAGCGACCTCGAAGAGCGCGGGTGAGGCGAACGCCGCGGCCTACCGCGTTGTGGCGGGCTGCGGCGCTGGTGAAATCTGTTGCGGCACGATCGTGCCTTTTGGAGGCGCGGCAGGAGACGGCCTATCGGGCCGCGGGAATTCGAAGATGCCCCAGGAATCGGAAGCGACGAGGATGCGGTCAGGCTCGACGAGGATCGACGTCGGTTTCATCGAGGCCCCGCCCGGCGTAGTCAAATAAAAAATGTCGCGCCAGTTGCCGAAATTGTCGAAATGCACGAGCGTGTCGCTGATGGCGACCCAGGCTTCCTGCGTTTCAGGGTCCACGCCGACCGCCGTGATGACGGGCTTCTCGGCAGCGTGCTTCGAAGGATCATCGAGCTCGACGCGCAGCGTCGCGGTGGCGCGGTAGGTCCCGAAGCCCGGATGAAAGTGGCCAAAGCGGTCGAAGTTCTCTTCACCGGGCCTTCCGCCGAAATCGGGCCGGGGCCCTGCGCCGCCTTCGCCTCCGCCCCCGAATAGTCCCGGGATTCGTTCGTGAAAGCCGCCGCCGAATCCCAATCCGGGTCCGAACGCGCCGGGCATCAGGAGACCTCCGCCAAAATCCTGCGAAAAAGAGTTCGAGTTCAGCGAACTGAAAAGCGACGAGTCGTAACTCAGGACGCCTGAGGAATCATCGGCGTTGTAGGAGAGAACATCGCCCGGCAGGGCGGTTTGGTCCGAAGAGGAGGAAGAGGACGACGATGACGGTGAAGAAGACGATGAGGCTCCCGGCGCTCCGCCTCCTTGCCCGCGCTGGCCGCGCCGGGATCCGCCGGCCACGGAAAGGCTGGTGATTGAATGCAGGTCGGTCCACGCGGTGAATGTCTCCGGGCTCCCAAAACCCGACATTTTGTAGCCGAGATCGACCTCATGGCCGGTGCGCCCTCCGACCGGACCGAACGTCTCGGCGCCGATCACGGCGTTGTAGGCGGAATAGCCGAAGCGGTCGAATCTCTGGAGCGTGGGATCGGGAAGCGAGGTGAAAGCGAAATAGATGTTGCCCTTGGAGTCGCCGGTGATCCGGCCGCGATCCGTCACGGGCGGCGCCGCAGGCTGCCCGCTGGGCTGATTCGCCGGATCGCCGAACGTGCGAATGACGGCTCCTTTTTCGTCCATGATCTGCACGAGGCGCTTGGATTGGAGTTGAGTCACCGCGAATTGGCCGCCCGAAAGAGCCACGACCGAAGTAGGAGCATTGACCGGAATCGTGGCAACCGGCGAACCATCGGGCGCAAAAATCTTGATGGCGTTGGCGCCGCGATCGGCGACGAAGAGGCGATCGAGCGCGTCAACGTCGATGGAAACGGCATAGCGGATGGTGGTGCCGCGCGAGTTGGCGTTGGGAATGCGGTCAACGAGGGTTCCGGCAGCGTTGTAAATCAAGACTGAAGTGGCGGGCTCGGCGAGGACGAGATAGTGGCCGGCGGAGTCCCGCTTGAGCGCCTGCACGCCGGGACCCACATCGGGAAAGACCCGCGCTTGGGCCCGGAGAATATCGCGCAGGCCCTGCGCAGAAGCAGGCGGCGTGGCAGTCGCACCGCACACCAAAGCGCCTACGACACCGCAAAGAATCAGCCCTCTACGGCGCAACATGGCCCGCCTCACCCTCGACCCGGAAACCGGAGCTTTCGATCTTACTTACCCGGAACGACGCGAAAAGTTCCCGGCTGGTTGCCAGGGAAACAAGAAACAATGGGCGGGCAAGCTGTGTTCCGTGCGTTCCGCTGGCGGACCGTCGCAAGACGGGCACACGCGCGTCCAAAATGGCAATTGCGGCGAGTTCGCGATGCTATGATTTTTGGGGTGGCTCGCGCTACGCGCACGAGCCGCTCGGTGCAAGTGCACCGCGGAATTGTGTTCGGTCCAGCAGGCAGGTCTCCGGCCACTCGTTCACCCGCTCGCCATTCGCCGGAACGCGCAGGAGGCCAGAATCATCCCGCCGGAGGGCGGCGTGAGCAAGTCGTCACCAGCGAAAGACGGCGCGGACAAGCGGCGCAGCACGCGGCTGACGCTCGCCGTGCCGATCAAGGTAAAGGGCATCGACGCGCTGCACGAGCCGTTCACCGAGCAGACGCGCACCGTGATGGTGAGCTGCCACGGCTGCCGCTACGTCTCCCGCCACTACGTGACGAAGGGATCCGAGATCACTCTGGAGATTCCTCGCGGCATTCCCGACCGACCGCCGCGCATCGTGGCGGCGAAAGTGATCTGGGTCCAGCGCCCGAGCCACCACCGCGAGATGCTCTACATCGGATTGAATCTCGACGTGCCGGGTAACGTGTGGGACATCCCGATGCCGCCGGACGATTGGTTTCCACCGCCGGGCGAGCCGGTGTTCGTGCTGGAAGAGCCGCCACCTGCGCCCGCGCCGCCCGCGCCACCGCCGCCCACGCCGGTGACACTGACGGCGTCGTGGGATGCGAGCGAAATTCTGGTGATGGCGAGCCGCGCCGAGGGCCGAGAGGCGGAACTCGCAGCGGCGCTCGCGATGGCCAAGGCGGAAACTCCCACCGCTGTTGCCGTGCAAGTCCCGGAAGAAACGAAGGCCGCTCGGCCGGTGAACGACACACCGGTTTCCGACTCGATGGAACGGGCGCTGAAGGCGGCGATCGAACGGCTTTCGGAAGCGGCCGTTGAGAAATTCGTGGAGCGCGCGTCGGAGCGGATCGCGGAAGTCGTCGCCGAGGCGCAGCGCGCCTGCGAAGCAGCCACCGAACAGGTCGACGCTAAAATTGCAAAAGCGGTGCAGGACGCGCTCTCGAACGAAAACGGCAACCGGCACGGCCGCGCACGCCGCCGTCGCTGACGATCGCTGCAACGAGCGCGAAGGCAGCTTCGCGCCTGTCGTCTCCCAAGGATTCCAGAAAGGCCGCTACCAGTTCGGATTGCCGCAAACGAAATTCGCCGCGTCGGTGGTGTTGCCGCTGCCCTTGTAAATCGCCGCCTGCGGATACGGGCAGAGCGGGCGCGTATTGTCGATGGCGCCGCTCGTTGAATGAGTGGCGATGATTTGTTCTGGCGCGGTTTTGTTTTCGCGCCATTGTTCGAGAGCGGTCAGCACGTCGAACGTGTTCGGCCCCGCTCCGCCCTGGCAGTGCGTCATTCCCGGAACCATGAAGAGCCGTACGAATTCCCGGGTCTTCTCCGCTCCGCCCATCGCTGAAATAACGCTCTCGTAGTAGTTGATGCTGTTTCCCGGCTGGATCGCCTGATCCGCCCAGCCGTGGTACATGATCATTTTTCCGCCGTGCTGGTCGAATGCTCTCAAATTCGGATCGATGGCGTTGACGACCGAGCCGAGCTTTTGATCGGCCGTGCGCGTATCGCGGTCAACGTCGAACGTGGCGAAGTCCCAGTTGGGATTATCGAAGACCATGAAGCGGAAGAATCCGACGCCGATCGTGTTGGCCACGGGAGTCGAAAACGGCGAATCCCACAATAGCTCGCTGCCGGGCTCGAAACCGGGGAAGATTTGCTTGCCGTCGTTGTATTTCGCACCCGCATAAATTGACTGCACCGTTTTCACCTGCGCGGCAGTAAGACACGTGGGCGCGTCCGCGCCCGGGCACTGGAGGGTTTTCGGGTCGAACTTGCAACGCCGCGGATCGGCGATGATGCCGTCGAGCACGCCATCCTTCGAATCGCACGCGTCGAGCACCGCTTTGTGCAACACGGCAAATTTGGCGGCAGAAACGTATTCCGGCGCGCTCTCGCCATCTTTGAGCCTCACCCAACTGGTGTAAACGCCACCCGCTTGCAAGTGCGTGATGTAGTTTGCCGGAGCGCCGGCGACGATGCCGTCGTAGTCGGCGGGATAGCGCTGCGCTTCAGTGAGGCCCTGCTTGCCGCCGGTCGAGCAGCCGATCCAATAGGCGAGCTTTGCGGACTTGCCGTAGAACGCCGAAATGATGAGTTTCGAATCTACGGTCATTTCATGGACAGCGCGATAAGACCAATCGACGAGTTTTTCGGGATGCCCGAGCGCCCAGCTTTCGTCATTGCCGCTGGCGTGGCCGGTGTCTGTGCTTGCGGTGGCGTAGCCGCGATTGAGCGCCGCTGCAAGGGCGGTGTAACTGACTTGACCAATGAAGCCGCCGTTGCCGACGGCTTCGAATTTTCCGTTCCAGCGCGCCATGACGGGGAGCCAGACTTCAAACACGATGTGCGAGTCGCTGGTCGGCGCCGAGAAGGCGATGACGCGGCAGAACGGAGTGGAGACGACAAGCGTGCTGGCCGGACCGATGGGGCTGGGAGGAAGATCTATTTTCAGATCGGGAGGCGGATCGATCGCCGTCGCAGAGGTAACTGTCGCGTTGGGAATCTTGAGAGATGTCAGGCTATCGCATGATTGCTGGGCGGAGGCGCGCACGGATGTCAGCGCGAATGCGGTCAGAAGAAGTGCGAACGAGCAGGAAATCAAACGATGCTTCATGGAATGTCCCCCAGTACTGAAGAATGCCGCGTCGTTGCGTGTGACGTATACACCGCGCGCACAGGTCCACGCAAGTGGCAGCCGAGATTCATAGAAGACAGAAACTGACGGGACGCGGGCTACTGGCTGGTAAGCAGAAACGATGCGTACTGGCTGCGGTGCGCTGAATCAGGGGCGGATTCCGCCTGAGCGAAATAATTGTGCTCGTAGAGGCCGCGGTAGATGCGGCCGGCAATCTCCGAAGCGTGCGGGCCGCTGATGATGCGGCTGCCTCCGTGGAGCAGCACCACGACGACGATCCGGGGGTGGGCCTGGTCCGCGTAGGAAACGAACCAGCCGAGACGTCCGCCGAGGCTCTCGTCATTGCAGGTGCCGGTCTTGCCAAGATCCTGTTCGCCGTCCGGATCGTAGCTGCGGTGGGCAGTGCCGTACATGACAGCCGCCAACATGCCGTCGCGCAGATCGGGAAGCAGGGGCGCGATATCAAACTGCTCGCGCACGCGCGGGACGAAATTCTGCCGGTCTTCGTCCGTGCGGGGATATTGCAGGTAATACTGCGTGCCGCCGTTGGCAAGCGTCGCTTCAAGAGACGCGAGCTGAAATGGCGTGATGCGGATGCCTTCACCAAAGCTCGACATACGCGCGACGCCGCCCAAAGACGGCGGAGAAGGCGGCAGAAAACCGGGCTGCTCCTCGGGAATGTTGAAACCGACACGCTGGCCGAGGCCCAAGCGCTGTTCGTAACTGATGACGCGGTTAAAACCGAGCTGCGAACCAACCTGCTCGAAGAATTTGTTGTTGGAGTGCGCCATGGCCTCTGTGAGGTCCATGTAGCGGCGCTTAGCGACGCGAAGCATCGTGTCGCGCGTGATCACGCCTTCCTGAAGTCCCGCGATCGCGACAAACGGCTTGATGGTGGAGCACGGTTCGAAACCGGACGAGAACGCCATCTTCTGATTTACGACCGCGAGAACGCGGCCATTGGAGGGATCAACCGCGACGACGGAGCCCTTTTCGTGACCGAGGGCATCGACCGCGATCTCACGGACGACCGGATCATCATCTGTCGTGATGTCGTCTTTCGCGGGGTCAGCGTATTCGACGCGGGCGTGATGGCGGTGCCGCGTGGGCGCGCCGAACGCGACACCAAGGCCGCCGATAAGCACGAGGCACAGAATCGAGACTGCTTCTTTGAGAGCTGGGGCCGTTTTCATATGTGTATTACGCTGCGGACAGTTCCTCGGCCGAACGCCCGACTACTAGTCTAGAAAACTACGGCGGCGATTCGCAACAAGTTTGCCAAATCCATTGTCGATGGTGATATCGGGGCGCCGCAACTGTCCCGGCGTACAGGCGAAGGCGAGCGGACTTTTCCGCGGGGCCGCCACGGAGTTATGATCCGGACCGCTGAAAACGACGGAGGGAGGCGAAAAACATCATGATGACGACTGCGGAACGCGAAACCATCGTAAAGAATCTCGCAGAATCGCGCGAGCGGCTGCTGCGCACAATGCAGGGTCTATCGCACGAACAGCTGCATTATAGGCCAGCGCCGGGCCGCTGGACGGTGGCGGAAAACGTAGAGCACTTGACGTTCGTTGAGGGGCGGGTGCTCACGTTCATTCAGAAGACGCTAGGTGAAGGACCAACGCCCGACAAGCGGAGCGCGTTCGAAGGCAAGGAAAGGGAAATGGTCGAAGACATTGCGGGCCGCATCACGCGATTTCAAGCGCCGGAGCCGATCCAACCTTGCGGCCGGTGGCCCGACGAACAGCTCCTGAAGGAATTCGAAGCGACCCGGCACCGCACGCGGGAGTTTGCCAGCACTACAGATGCCGACCTGCGAAGTCACTTCTTCAGGCATCCGATCTTCGGCGACCTCGACCTGTATCAGTGGCTGCTGCTGATCGCTGCGCACTGCGACCGTCATCGTGCACAGAGCGAAGAAGTGATGGCGAGCGCGGGATTCCCGCGATCGAGCGCAGCGGCATCCTGAGGTAGGGTGCTTCGGCCGCTGCCGTAAGCAGCGCGGAAAACTAGACCGCGGCGGCCCGGGGAAAACCGGGTGAGGCAACGAGCTCCTCGATCTGCGTGCGGTGCCGATCGCTATGGGCGGCAATCAGAAGCAGCCACTGATAACAGTCAAGATCACCGAACAAAGGGTGGGTTGAGAGGTACTGCCGCAAGTTTGCCTGCGTGGTAGTGACGAGATCAGTAGAGCGCTTGCGAGCAGCCTCGAACTCCGGAATGAGGCGATCGTGCGGCCAGCGGCCCGCAGGACGAACCGGCTCGGGCGCCTGCACGCGTTGCACACGGCCCGCTACCAAGCGCACGAGCTCGTCGTCGCGGCCCTCATACGCGCTGCGCCTAGCGGGGTCGATAGGCTGCTGAAGCGCTGCGGGAATCCCCTCTCCGATGCGGCGATTTTCGACCAAGATGAGGTGCTCGAGGCAGTCCGCTACGCACCAGCGGTCCGGCGCAGGCTTGAACTGGAGCTGTTCGCGTGAAAGCCCGCGAACGGCGCGCAGCAAGTCATCGCGGCTCTGCGTGAGATAATTCACCGCACGTTCGCGTTCCGCTGGCGTCATGACGGGCTCCCGAAGATTCGATGTTCTTTAACGAGCGCCGCGGCCCTGCGCGGCGACGGCGGCCTTGGCTGCAGGTCTTTCGCCGTCGTTGGCCGCCTTCTTCGCGTCCTCAGGCGATTGCGTCAGCAGGCCCAAAGCCTTGCGGAGATCGTGGTCGATTTTGTCGCGGAGGTCGGTGTGCTCGCGCAGGAAAAGACGCGCATTTTCGCGGCCCTGTCCGAGGCGCTCGCCCTTGTACGAAATCCACGTGCCTGATTTTTCGAGGATGCCCTTCATCACGCCGAGATCAAGGAGATCGCCTTCCTTGGAGATGCCCTCGCCGTAGATGATGTCGAATTCAGCTTCGCGGAACGGGGCGGCGACTTTATTCTTCACGACTTTCGCGCGCGTGCGCGAGCCGACGACGCGGTCGCCTTCCTTGATCGACTGGATGCGGCGAATATCGACGCGAATCGAAGCATAGAACTTCAGCGCGCGGCCGCCCGTGGTCGTCTCGGGATTGCCGAACATCACGCCGATTTTTTCGCGGATCTGATTGATGAAGACGAGGCACGTGCGCGATTTGTTCACGATCGCAGTCAGCTTCCGCAGCGCCTGCGACATCAGGCGCGCCTGCAAGCCCATCTGCGGCTCGCCCATTTCGCCTTCGAGCTCGGCCTTGGGGACGAGCGCGGCGACTGAGTCCACGACAACGATATCGACGGCGTTGGTGCGGATCAGCGCCTCGGCAATTTCGAGCGCCTGCTCGCCGTTGTCCGGCTGCGAGACGAGGAGATTATCGACGTCCACACCCAGCTTGCGCGCGTAGACGGGATCGAGCGCGTGCTCGGCGTCGATGAAGGCGGCCTGGCCGCCCATGCGCTGCGCTTCGGCGATCACGTGAAGGGTGAGCGTGGTCTTGCCGCCCGATTCCGGGCCATAGACTTCAATCACGCGGCCGCGCGGAAAGCCGCCAACGCCGAGAGCGGTATCGATAGAGATCGAGCCAGTGGGAATCACGCTGACGGGGACGAGCACGTCGCGGTTCCCCAGACGCATGATCGAGCCCTTGCCGTACTGCTTTTCAATTTGCGAAATCGCGAGGTCGAGATTCTTGGACTTTTCGTCGTTCATTTTTGACACCTCAATGAGGGGCTTTCGTTTAGGTCCCGCCACGGCCGGCAGGCCCGACGCAGCAGGCGGCCCGATTCTAGCAGAGTGCGGTTGACCGGACTGGAGCATTTCTGGAAAGGGATATTAGCATAAGGCGAAGAAAAAGCAAAGACTATTTCGACCCCCGCAACCAAAAGCCTCAGCCATGAAGGGGCGAGCTACATTAAACGGCAAATGGCCATCGGGACCGCCAAGAAACTTTGCCGGGCACAGCATGCTGTGCCCCTACGGAAGAAAAACCGGAATCGCCAGGCGGGTGCCGGCTACTCCGGGACGCTGAAATCGTAGACCCGGCCGGTGGCGGCGCCGCCGGAGCGGTTCCCGCCTCTCGCGCCCGACATCGTTTGCGATGTGCCCGTGCCCATGAAGAAGGCGTACTCGCCGGGCTTGAGATCTTCGTCGAGCGTGACTCTGTAGGTCCGGATTGCGACGTGTTCGGCTTTATAGGGGACTTCCTTGTCGCGCTTGACGCCGGACTTTCCTCCAGTGACGCCGCCGAATGAGCCGACTTGAAATTCGCGGCGATTGCCCTTCTTATTCAGCTTAATGAGAACGTAATCGGACGCATCGCTGCCGTCCGGAACGTAAAAGTAGAAGAATGGCCGGCGCTCCTTCACGATATTGGCCGATGTGGGGCCCTCGATGTAGGCATCCCAATGCTGATTGCGCATGCCATCTGTAAAATAGCTGCCTGCGCGGCCGCCGACTTTCGTCTGATCGATCGCACGGCCCTGTATGAGAACGAAAGCCGCTCCATTTTTCCAATAGACGCCCACCTCAGGAGGCGGAAAATTCGGATCGAGCGCGATGGGCGTAGCCCCGGCAACGATCATGGCAGGAGGCGGAGCTGGGTCAATCATGACCTTAATTACGGCGTCGGTGACATGAGCGTCCTTGAGAGCCTTCAGGCCATCGACGCTTGTATCAAACGCGGTGGTCCCGGCTCCATTTGCGCTGGCACTGCGAATCTTCGCGATGATGACATCGTCGGAAAGGCCGAGCTGCGCCATGCTGATGATGTCTTGATTGGTGAGGCGCTTGGCTGGCTCCTGTGCGCGTGCCGCTTCCGACAATACGAAGCATGCGAAAAGCAAGACAATCGCGCAGTGCCTTGGCATGGCGTCCTCAGATATTCGAAGGGGTAAGGGCCAGCAAGAGAACATTAATGCGGAGGGCGCGTGAGAGTCAATCACGCGCGCCAAGCCGCGCCTCAATACTTGTAGAAGCCGCGGCCGGACTTGCGGCCGAGCCAGCCGGCGGCGACGTATTTGCGCAGCAAGGGGCAGGCGCGATACTTCGGGTCGCCGAGGCCCTTGAGCAGCACGTCGAGAATTTCGACGCAGACGTCGAGGCCGATGAAATCGGCCAGCTCGAGCGGGCCCATCGGATGGTTCATGCCCAGCTTCATCACGGCGTCGACGGCTTCGGGAGTTGCGACGCCTTCCATCACCGCATAGGCCGCCTCGTTGATCATGGGCATGAGGACGCGATTGGAGACGAAGCCTGGGGCGTCGTTGACGGCGACGGGCGTCTTTCCGAGCTTTTCGCAGAGCGACATGGTGGTCGCGAAAGTCGCATCGCTGGTCGCGAGGCCGCGAATCACTTCGACCAGCGTCATCATAGGCACGGGATTCATGAAGTGCATGCCGATGAAGCGGTCGGGGCGGGACGTTTGCGCGGCAAGTTCCGTGATTGAAATCGAGGACGTGTTGCTCGCGAGAATCACGCCGGGGCCGAGCACGGAATCGACTTCTTTCAGAATGCGGATTTTCAGGTCGCGCTGTTCAGGAACGGCTTCGACGACGAAATCTGCCCCGGCAAGAGAAGCGTTGTCCGTGACCGGCTGAATGCGCGCGAGCACGGCGGACTTGTCAGCGTCGGTGATTTTGCCTTTCTTGATTTCGCGATCGAGATTTGTCGAGATGGTTTCCAGACCGCGATCGAGGAAACGTTTTTCAACATCGCGCAAAATCACGCGATAGCCGGCGCGCGCGAAGACGTGCGCGATGCCGTTGCCCATCGTGCCCGCGCCGAGAACGGCGACCGTCTTGATCGAATCGGCAGACATCGTGGCGACGATCATAATCGAACTGAAGGCGGCAAAGAAAGCGGGCGGCGAGCGTAGAAATGTCCGCGAGGAGAAAGGCGCTCGTCGTGGCTAGCAAGACGAGCGGCGCTATTGTGGCGGCGTGCCTTCGATAACCTCACGGACGATTTCGCGGGCACGAGCCTCCGCAGATGGCAGCACAAGGACGTGCGTCTTCTCACCGTCCTTACGCAAGACGCAGCCTACACCGACGCCTGGAAGACAGAGTTTCAGATACTCCGCCATTTCGTGATCTTCGCCGGACCATACCTCCACCGTCGCGTCGTCTGGATCGAAATCCTCGACAATGTCGTTCGGTGTCGGCTCGCCGGAATCTTCAGATTCAGCAAAATCGTCTTCGGTCTCGTCGCCTGCCTGATCTGGCACGCGGTTATACACCCTGCGGTCAAGTCCGAGCGGATTCACTCTCGCGCTTTCCGCCATAAGTTCATCTTGGAACTGAGAATCGACGGTTTCCGGTTTGTCGAGAACCTTCTCAAGAATTGCGCGAGCGGCGGCGCGATCCTTCGGATCAATCCAGACAAAAGCGACGCTACCCGGGTACGTAGGGAGCAGACCTAGGCCCTTGTCCGTGACTTTGTGAAAAATGTGCGCCGTGTTGAGGGCATAGTCGATTCGATTTGACAGCGGCTTGTTCAGACCGGACCAGAGAAGTTCCAGGCCCTCGGAGTTGGTGATGACATTCTCGTCGGTAGCCGGACTATCTGCACGGAAATTCGAGACGAGATCGACGCCGCAATCGGCGCATTTCGTGAATCCGGGGCGGTATTCCGTTCTGCATGCCGGGCAAAACATTCGGGCTGACCTCCGCGCGGAGGTTAGCGGAAAATACGGCGACTTGCCAAGCATGGTTGCCGGGCACGATGTATCGTGCCCCTACGCGCGCTCGATGGCGAGGGCGACGGCGTTGCCGCCGCCGAGGCAGAGAGCGGCGATGCCGCGCTTCAGGTTGCGGCGCTGCAATTCGTAGAGCAACGTCACAAGAATGCGCGCGCCGGACGCGCCGATCGGATGCCCGAGCGCGACCGCGCCGCCGTTGACGTTGACCTTCGCAGGATCGAGCCTGAGCTGGCGCGTGACGGCAATGGCCGCGACAGCGAAAGCTTCATTCAATTCGTAGAGATCGACGTCCTTGTCGCGGTCCCAGCCGGTTTTCGCGAGCAGCTTTTCGACGGCATCGACGGGCGCCATCATCACCCACTTCGGCTCGACGCCGCTCACAGCCTGCGCGACGATGCGTGCGATGGGCGTCTTGCCGAGGCGCGCGGCGGTGCGCTCGCCGGTGACGACGAGCGCTGCGGCGCCGTCGTTGGTGCCAGGCGCGTTGCCAGCGGTGACTGTGCCGCCTTCTTTCTTGAATGCGGGCTTGAGCTTCGCGAGCGCTTCGAGCGAGGTATCTTCGCGCGGAGATTCGTCGATCTTGACGACGATGGGCGGGCCCTTTCGCTGCGCGATCTCAACGGGAACGATCTGATCGCTGACGAAGCACGATTTCGTCGCGTGCACGGCTTTGCGATGGCTATCGAGCGCGAACTGGTCCTGCTCCTGGCGCGAGATACCGTATTTTTCGGCGACGAGCTCGGCGGTCATGCCCATGTGGAAGTTTTCGTACACGTCCCAGAGGCCGTCAGTGATCATCGAGTCGAGCAATTCGGCATTGCCGAGGCGGAAGCCCGTGCGCGCGCCTTTCATCAGGTACGGCGCGTTGGACATCGACTCCATACCGCCTGCGACCACGATTTCCGATTCGCCGAGCGCAACGGCCTGCGCGGCCAGTCCAACTGCTTTGAGACCTGAGCCGCAGACTTTGTTGATCGTCATCGCAGCGACGCGCGAATCGAGTCCGCCCTTCAGCGCGGCCTGGCGCGCGGGATTTTGTCCGAGGCCCGCCTGAATCACGTTTCCCATGATCGCTTCGTCAACTTGCTTCGGATCGATACCCGCACGGCGCACGGATTCGGCGACGACGATGCCGCCGAGTTCCGGCGCGGAGAGCGAAGAGAGTCCGCCCATGAATTTGCCGATCGGTGTGCGGACGGCGCTGAGGATGACTGGAGTTTCCATGGTCCCTCCCTTTTGGGACAAAGTGCCCGGCGCCGCTGCGCGGAACCGGCCTTCCAAGACCATCGCTCCGAGGAGAAGTATAGGCGCGCGGGAAGGGGCGGTCAATTTGGCGGCGCGGCGCTATTGAGCCACTCTTCGGCGAGGATGGCGTAGAGGTACGTGTCGCGCCACTCGCCTTTCTCCATCGCATCTTTGCAGAAGTGAGCCTCGCGGCGCATGCCGAGCTTTTCCATCACTCGATAGGACGCGCGATTGCGCGGATCGCACGTGGCCCAGACGCGATGCAACCCGATTTGGCGAAAGGCAGCATCGAGAACCGCTCGCGCGGCCTCGACCATGTAACCCTGTCCCCAGTGAGCGCGCGCGAGGACGTAGCCGACGTCGGCCGCGCGATTCTTTTCGTCTTTCACACGAAGATCGATCCCACCGATCACGCGGCGCTCGCTTTTCAGTTCGATCGCCAAGCTCACCGCAGGGCGGGGCCAGCGTTCCTGCTCCTTCAGCACGCCTGCGAGAAACGCTTTCGTCGTCTCGGGCGTGTTCGGACCCCAAATCATCAGCCGAACGACTTCGGGATCGGATGCGTAGGCATGGATATCCTGTTCGTCATCGGCGCGGAATTCGCGCAGGAGCAGGCGCTTGGTTTCGATCGGGAACCAGCGGTTCATTCGGCGATTCTACCGGGCGGGAAATGCTTTGAATACATGCTGCGAGAAAATCAGCGCAAGGGTGGCGCGTCCCGCGCCGCCTTTTTGTCGGAGCTGAAGCTCCGACCCCCTAAAGCGTGAAGAGACGATGGTTCCGGAGAGTGCGCCTTAGGGGAGCCCGAAGAGGGATTCTTCGACTGCGCGTCCCGGTCCGGCTGCGCCGGGAAGAGAAAGCGCCGGGACGCTCCGCTCAGAATGACGCGGTGTTGACTTTGCCGGCGATATTCTTCGCTTCATTTTCGCCCGTGAGAAAAGTGCTAAGATAGCGAGACCGGAAACATTCAATGCCTTCGAGTTCACATACGCGCGAGGCGGCTGCGGGCGGATTCCCGCTGAACGCGGAGCAACGCGCGGCCGTCGAGCACGGCGAAGGGCCGCTGCTGGTGGTGGCGGGCGCGGGCACTGGGAAGACGCGCGTCATCACCGAGCGAATCCGCGCGCTGCTCGAAGCGAATCCCGATCTCGCGGGCGAAAATATTCTCGGCCTCACGTTCACGAACAAAGCCGCGGGCGAGATGAAGCACCGCGTGGTAAAAGCGGTCGGCGAACGGGCCGAAGGCATCTGGCTCAGCACGTTTCATTCGTTCTGTCTGGAAAAGATCCTGCGCGAGGCAAGGCCCGACATCCAGCCGCTCGAAGACCTCGATCACCGCATTCTGCTGCGGCGCAACATCGCCGAGCTCGGACTCGTGATTTTCCGGCGTCTGGCCGAACCTGCCGAATTCCTGAAGGATTTTCAGCAGTTCTTCTCACGCTGCCAGGACGAGCTGGTGACGCCAGAGGATTACCAGCGATACGTCGATGGTTTGCGCAGCGCGCACGAATCGCGCAAGAAATCGATGCAGCCGGACGAGCGCGCAATCGCGGAGGAAGAAGTCGCGCGGCAGGAGGAACTGGCGCGCGTCTATCGCGTGAGCGAGCGTCTGCTGCGCGAGCGGAATCTGGCGACATTTGGCGCGCAACTGCTGCAGGCCGTCGAACTGCTGCGCGCGGAAGAGGCGCTGCTCGCGCGCATGCGCGAGCAATACCGCTACATTCTGGTGGACGAGTTTCAGGACACCAACATCGCGCAACTCGAACTGCTCTGGCTGCTCGCGGGCGACCGGCGAAACATTTTCGCAGTGGGCGACGACGATCAGGCAATTTACCGCTTCCGCGGCGCGTCGTTCGGCAGCTTCACGATTTTCCTGGAAAAGTTTTGCGGCGTGGGCGGCGCTCTGCCGGGAGGGGCCGCGAAAAAGCATCTCGTGTCGCTTTCGCAAAACTACCGGTCGTCGCAACGAATCCTGCGCGTGGCGGGCGAGACGATCCTGCACAACGAGAAATCTCCGCTGCTGCCTCCAAAGAAATTGACGACACCGAATGCCGAAGGCGAAAAGATCCGCGTGGTCGAATTCGCGACGCCCGAGGAGGAAGCGCACTGGGTCGCAAACGAAATCGAGCGGCTGCATGAGGCCGGCGCCGCGTGGCGCAGTTTCGCAACGCTCTACCGGAAGCACACGCATCGCACGCATTTGATGAATGCGCTGCGGCGGCGCGCAATTCCCTTCGTGATACGAAGATCGTCCATTCTCGGGAGCACGATCGTCCGCGATCTGCTGGCATGGCTGCGGCTAATCGCTATGCCCGCAGACAACATCGCGTGCGCGCGCGTGCTGGCCGCGCCGTATTGGGGGCTTGAGCCGCGCGATCTGGTTCGGCTGGCCGAGCGCGCGCAAAAGAATCACGGATCGCTGTGGGACGAAGTCGAAACGGCGCAGCGCGAAGGAACTCTGAATCGAGAAGGCGTGCGGCTCGGGGAGCTTATCGAGTTGATGAACGCGCTGCGGCAAAGCGCGAAGAGCAAGACGGCGAGCGAAGTGCTAGACGAATTGATCGCGGGCCTGGCGATCGCGCCGCTGCCATCGGAGACGGACCGCCAGCACGTCGACCGGCTCGTCGAATTCGTCAAAGAATGGCAGCGGAAGAGCGAGCAGAAGCGCCTGCGCGATTTCGTCGAATACCTGAACTTTTTCGACGAGCTTGAGGGCGATGTGCAAATCGAAGAGGAGGTCGCCGACGACGCCGTACAACTGATGACCGTGCACGCGGCCAAGGGGCTCGAATTTCCGCACGTCTTCATCCTGCGGCTCAGCCGGAACGACTTTCCTTCCGGCCCGCGCAGGCCGCAATTCGAATTTCCGCCGGAACTGATGAAAGAGGAGCAGCCGAAGGCGGACTTTCACAAGCAGGAGGAGCGGCGGCTGTTTTACGTAGCGCTGACACGCGCGCAGAAGCGGCTGACGCTTTCGACGATCGTCGGCGGGCGGAAGAAACCGTCACCGTTTCTCGAAGACATCCTGGCAAACGCCAAGGTCCAGAAGCTCGACGTGGCGCAGTCCACACCGAAAGTGGACGTGCCGGCGTCGGAAGCAATCACCGGACCCGCGCCTACAGCGGCTGACTCTGCGAGCCTTTTCCCCGCAACGGCAGAAAACTCGCGCGCGTATTCGCGCGTGGCATTCTGGGCGAAGGCGTACCATCCGCCGCGACCCGAGCCGCTGCAATTGAGCGCGTCGGCAATCGACGCCTACGAACGCTGCCCGATGAAATATCAGTTTCAATACTCGTGGAACATTCGCGGCGGTCCGAGCGCGCAATTGACGTTCGGCAACGTAATGCACACCACGATCCGCGAATTCGTCGCCGAGGCGCGCAAGCGGCGAAGCGTGTCGCTCGAAGAGCTGCTGGCGACATACGACCGCGAATGGTCGTCGGCCGGATTCCCGGATGAGTATCAGGAGCAGGAATACCGCAAGGCGGGACGCGAACAACTGGAAGCGTTTTATCGCAGCTTCACGGCCGAGCCGCCCGACGTGATTTTTCAGGAGAAGCCGTTCGAGTTGGCGCTGGAGCACAACATCATCGTGACCGGTCGCATCGATCAGGTGAACCGGCTGAGCGGGCGCAAAGTGGAAATCGTGGACTATAAGACCGGCAAAGTGCGCGACGCGAAGAAGGCGGCCGAGGATATTCAACTCAGCATCTACGCGCTGGCTGCGCGCGAAGTGCTCGACTTGGAGCCGGAGCGGCTCGTGCTCCATTACCTCGTGAACAACGAGGCGGTGGCGACGATGCGCGATGCGAAGAGTTTGAAGGCGGCGAAGGAGAAAATCGCCGAGGTTGCGGACCAGATTCGCGCGGGAGATTTTCACGCGAACCCGGGCTTCACGTGCAACTACTGCGACTTCAAGCCGCTGTGCCCTGCGCACGAGCAGCTCATCTCGATTGAACCTGCCGTCACTTCATCGCGGATTGCACACCGGCCGTAGAAACGGCGCTGAAAAAGAAAACGGGGCGCTCTTAGCGAGCGCCCCGTTTTCTTTTCTCGAAGGCTTCTTGCTACAAAGCCTGGAGTGGTTCCGCGCATGAACTACAGTGGAACTTTCTCCCGCGAACGCTTCGAAACGTTCCGCGCGCCCGCTTGCTTTTCCATCTATAGAGGCGCGAACGCACGAAGTCAAGAACAAAAAATTTGCGCGCGATGTTTCCGGAGAACCGGCGCGAACAAATCTAATGCCCGGCCGCGATGGCGCTCTCGTAATATCCGCGGCGCGTTTCGATCGAGAGATCGGGCCGCCGCACTCGCACTTCGATCTCGTGATAATCCTGCCCGCGGTGAACGTCCTGCGGAGAAAACGTCAGGGTATATTCGTTGCGCGCCTGTTCCGTGACGTCGGAATAGAGCCGCTCGAGGTCGTTTTCCTTCGAGGCGAAGAATGTATCGCCACCGGTTTCATCGGCGTACTTATCGAGATTCGACATGCCGCGCTGCAAAAGCGACTTTCCCACGGGCGTCGAGCGCGTGACGGAAACGGAGTACAACACGATGTCCGATTCGAGCAGAGCGTGCAGGGTTTGGTCGAAGGGATGCTGGTTGCGCCCGGCGTTGTTCCCATCGGAAATGATGATGACGATTCTGCGGCGGTCGCGGCCACGATCTTTCAGCATCTGGTCCGCGGCAAAGACAGCATCATCGAGTGCGTTTTTCTTGCTGTACCGCCCCGAGCCGTGCAGAGGAATACCAGTGGAGGAGGGCGCGGGCTGGCCGTTGATGAGCGGTCCGGCGGTGGTGGGATCGGCGATCACCTGATCATTGTGCGAACGGAGCTCAACCCGCTTCAGCGTTGTGAAGAGCAGATCGTTATTGAAAGAGAACTCGGAGACGGTTTTCGGAAACTGATCGTACGTCACCAGAGCCACTTCATCGTTCGGTCCGAAGCCCGCCGCGATCGTCGTGAGACTCTTCTGAACTTGGGAGGAAACCTTCTGCGAAAGATCGTTGTCGATCAAGACCACGGCGGAAAGCGGCACCGGTTCGGACGAGAACTGAGAAATTTGTTGCTCGACGCCGTCGGCAAAAATGCGAAACTGGTCTTTGGTGAGGTCGCCGACCAACTGGCCATGGCTGTCTTTCACGGTGACTGGAACGATGACGCGAGTGGTTCGGCTGATGATGGACGGCGGCGCCTGATTCTGCGAAGCCACCTGCCCGGGTGCTGCAGCAGCGGGTGGCTGAGGAGCTTGAGCCGCAGTGACGACGGCCGCGGCAAGCAGCATGATCGTGATTCGCAACGGAATCCTTCGCTTCATCAATAGGTCTCGCTTTTCACCGGCGCGACATGCTGCGGACCGGCTCCTTTGTTTCGCGTCATTGGGTTTGGTTCGAACATCCGGTGCCGCGCGGCGTGCATCGTAGCATTCGGATCAGTACCTAGGGAGAATTATACAATGCGGATGACCAGCCTCACCGCGGCACTTGTCGCGCTCACTCTCGCCGGATATCCAGCCGCTCGTGCCATCGCTGGCGGCGGAGGCGCGGCAGGATCGCAGGGGACCCGCGGTCCGATGATACCCCCTTCTGCGCAGGGCAACCAATCTCAGACGAACCAGCAGGAAGCGCCGCCGGCGGAGCCGCCGCTTGCGCCCCAGACGATCCAGAGCCAAACAACGGTCGTCAACGTCTTTGCCACGGTGCGCGACCATCACAACGGGATCGTCGGTGACCTGACCAAGGACGATTTCAAGATTTACGAGGATGGCGTCGAGCAAAAGGTTTCCTACTTCACGAAAGAAGTGGACATGCCGCTTTCGATGGCGATGCTAATGGACACCAGCGGAAGCATGCAGCAAATCCTGAACGCCGAGCAGGACGCAGCATCGCGCTTCGTGCAGGAGGTAATGCATAAGAAAGACGAAGCGCTCGTAATGTCGTTTGACACGGATGTCAACCTCCTTGCCGACTTCACGGAAGACCCTCACGTGCTGGCGCGCGCGATCCGTCGCGCGACGATCAATGCGGCAGGTCCCATGATCACGCCGGGCACAGTCCCGCAGACTGGAGGAGGAACGAACCTTTATGACGCCATCTATCTCGCGTGCCACGACGAATTGGCGAGCGAAGCGGGCCGCAAGGCGATCGTCATTCTCACGGACGCGGAGGACACGGGCAGCAAGCTGACCGAGAACGATGCCATCGAGGCGGCGCAGCGTGCGGATTCGGTGATTCACATTCTATTGATTACTGATCCGCGGGCGACCGAAGGATACGGCCCCGGAGTAGCCGCGAAATTGACCCAGGAAACGGGCGGCCGTGTGATCAATGTCCGCGGCGAGAAGGCGCTCGAAAAAGCGTTCGATGTGGTGACCGAAGAGCTGAGGTCGCAGTACGTGCTGGGCTATTCCTCCACCAACACCCAGCGCGATGGGACATTCCGGAAGATCAAGGTCGAGGTCGATCGCCCGGACATCAAAATTCTCGCTCGGAAGGGATACTACGCTCCCGGAAGCTAGCGGAAGCTGGGTTAGCGCGCGGTGGGAGCAACCTCCGGCACGGCCGCAAAATACCCCTTGCGCGTGCGAACGATCAGGCCCTTGCGCGTGGTTTGGACGTCGATGCGGCGATATTGTCCGCCCGACGGCGGGTCGGCCGGCGCGTAGGCGATGAAATACTGGCTGCGAAGTTCCTCGCCGATGTTCAAGAACGACTGCGCGAGATCATCCACGCGGTACGGAAAAAAGGCGCTGCCCCCCGTTTGATCCGAGAATTGCTGCAGGATCTTGTCGCCTGAAGCGAGGGCATACTTGCTCGGCTTACTCGCCTCGTCGATCGCCAGCCAATCGGTGTTCGTACTGACGGTGAAGACGGCGGCTTCGGAGCGAATCGCAGCATCGATCGCGTCGCTCAGAGCGTGATCGCTCAGGTTGTCGTTTCCGTCGCTGATCACCACAATCACGCGGCGAATGTCTGACTCGGCCCCCTTCGGTACGGGCGCATGCAGCAGCTTTTCCGCAGCCAGGCAAATGGCGTCGTTGAGCGCCGTACCGCCGCCCGCGCGCTGCTCGCGAATCGCGGACGTGAGCAACGCAAGATCCCCCGTGTAGTCCTGAATTACTTCGGGATCGTTGTCGAACGTCATCAGAAACGCGAGGTCTTTGTTGCGGCGGATCACTTTGTCCAGGAAATCGATCGCCGCGTCCTTTTCGAAATCCAGGCGCGGGCGAATGCTATTGGACGTGTCGAGCAGCAGACCGATGCGAAGAGGCAAGTCTGTCTCGCGGCTGAAGAATCGAATGTCCTGCGGCACGCCGTTTTCGATCACCTTGAACTCGCTCTTGTCGAGATCGGTGATGAAGTTGCGGTGGCGGTCGACAACGCTGGCGACGAGGTGAACAAGGTTTGTCGTGCTGACGATGCGTTGTTGCGAGGCCGGCGGAGCAGGAGTTTCCGAGCTCTGCGGCGGTGCGGGTTGCGAAGCGGCTGGCGGGGCAGCCGACGGGGCCGGAGGTTCGGACTGCTGAGCGCGCGTTCCGCTTCCTGCGGCCGTCAGCAGGACAACCAGCGCGGAAGTAGAGAGGAACAGCCAGACGCGGCAAGTCTTTTTCAAGCGCATTCCCCGACAAGAAATTATAGGTACTCCCGAAGCGCGGCGTCAATTGAGGCCGGGTCGGTGTGGGTCGCCCTGCCAAGTGTCTTAAGGTAGTTCGCCAGTTCGGGAGGCAGCGGCGCGCGCACGTCGATTTGCTTCCCCGTCCGAGGATGCGCGAATGCCAGGCGCGCGGAATGCAGGAAGTTTCTTTCAAGTGGGGGAAGCGTCTCCGACGCAACACGCTCGCGACGCGGCGCGCCGTAAAGCGAATCGCCCACGACGGGGCAACCGAGCGTCGAAAAATGGACGCGGATCTGGTGCGTCCGGCCGGTGCGTAGATCGGCCTCAATCAGGGTGAAGCCGTCGAGCCGTAGTCGCGCGCGCCAATCGGTTCGCGCTTCGCGGCCCTCGCGGCGGCGGGCCGTCATTCGCGAGCGGCGACGCAGGTCGCGCGCGATCGGTAGTTCCACCGTGCCGGAGTTCTCCTTCAGCCTTCCATGAAGGAGAGCGACGTACGTCTTTTGCACACGCCGAGTGCTGAACTCTTCGACGAGCTTGCGGTGCGCGGCGTCGTTTTTCGCGATGACGATTGCGCCGGATGTGCCTTTGTCCAGGCGATGCACGATTCCGGGGCGCAGCGGGCCGCCGACCCCAGATAGTCCGCGGCTGCCGCCAAAACGATGTAGCAGCGCACCCACCATTGTGCCGGAATCCGCGCCCGCTCCCGGACGGACGATCATTCCAGCAGGCTTGTTGATGACGGCGAGATCCTCGTCTTCATAAAGAATCTGGAGAGGAATTGCTTCGGCAGCCACGGCCGCAGGGGGCGGCGGTGGGACTTCAATGGTGACGGATTCCCCGGCTTCAATGCGATGCGAAGCCTTGCGGGCGACGCCGTCCACACGGACGCGACCCTCCTCCATCAGCAACTGAATCTTCGAGCGGCTGAGCTCAGGCAGCTGCGAGGCAAGAAAGCGGTCGAGGCGCTCGCCGGCATCTTCCGGTGAAACGATGAATTCGGAGGATTCAGCCGAAGCGGTCATGAGTCAGGCGATGCAGTGAACCACGATTGCGCGGAAATTGCTACGAGCGGCCGGCGGCGATACGCCTCGGCGTGGCGGGCGGCGCAGCGGCGGCACCTCGCGGTCTGCGAAACCAGAGAAACACGCCTGCCAAAATCATTCCGACGCTCACGATTTGCATTAGCGATACCGTGTCGTGAAACATCATCGTGCGGCCCGGATCGCCGCGAAAAAATTCGATCGTGCCTCGCTCGAGTCCGTACAGCACGAAAAACGCGCCAATGAGCTGGCCCGCGAATTTCTGCCGCGTCCCGAGCCAAACGAGCAAGAGAAAGTTCAAAAACTCCGCTGCGGCTTCATAGAGCTGCGTTGGATGGAGCGGAATGTTGAGCGGCGTGCCGGCAATGCGTTCGGCAATGGGGCTGGTAAAAGTGACCGCCCATGGCAGCGATGTGGGCTTGCCGTAGCAGCAGCCCGCCACAAAGCATCCGAGCCGGCCCATGGTGTGGCCCAGCGCCACCGGCGCGGCCGCCAAATCGAGAACACCCAGCAGCGGCATCTTCGCGAGCCGCGTATACAAGATGACCCAGATGATTCCGCCGATCACTCCACCGTAAAAGGTGCCCGCCGACTGGAACGTCGCAATGCTGAAAATCTGGCTTGGATTCGCCGAGTAATAATCCCATTCGCTCGCCAGCAGCCAGAGCTTTGAAGAAATCAGCGCGACCAGGATTCCGTAGACGCCGAGATGCCAGACTTTTTCCGGATTCAAGCCGGCGCGCGGCGCCTGCCAGCGGGCATAGAAGAGTCCGAGCAGGAATCCCGCAGCGGCAAGGACCCCATAGGTGTAAATCGGAATCGAGCCGAGTTGGAACAGGACGGGATGCATCGCTATGCGCGTTCGTGAGTGGGACGCCGCCAATCGCGGAGAAGTTCGAGAATTACGAGCGCTGCGCCAATGACGATCGCGGAATCGGCGACGTTGAACGTGTACCAGTGGTACCCGCGAATGTGGAAGTCGATGAAGTCGGTGACGCTGCGCCGCGTGATCCGGTCGAGCAAGTTCCCCGCTGCACCGCCGAGGATCAAAGTCATGCCGCACTGCCCGAACCATCCGCCCGCGCGGCCCGTGGCGAGCAGCCACACAATCAGCGACATCACGCCCACCGAGAACGTGATCAGCAGCGGAGCGCGCCAGGGCATCTCCGAGTCCGCGAAAATACCGAATGCAACGCCCGGATTGTTGGTGTGCACCAAATTCAGCAGGCCGGGGATCAGGACGCGAACCGAACCGCTGGCCGTGAATTTTTCGACAGCGTATTTCGAGAGCTGATCGGCAACGAGAACGAACACCGCAAGGGCGGCCAGCGGCCAGATCGAGCGTGATCCCACGGGCATCAGGAACCGGCACTCCCGGCCGCGCTTCCGCCGCTGCGCTCAATTTCGGCAAGCGCCGCGACGCAGCGCTCGCAAACCGTCGGAAAATCGGCGCTCTCACCAACGTGGGTCGAGTAATTCCAGCAGCGCTCGCATTTTGATCCAAGCGCGCGTTCGACTTTGATTAGCAAGCCTTCGATGCCGGTTGCGACCGCGCCTTCCACCGGGCCAGAAGCGACCGCGACCTGGGAAACGATGAAAAGCGCCGGAAGCTGAGCCGCATACTTTTGAAGCAGCGCCGCCAGGTCGCCGGTGGCGCTCAGAGTGACACGCGCTTCGAGGCCGGCAGAAATCGTCTTCGCGGCGCGGACCGGTTCCATCCCTTTGAGCACTTCTTCGCGCACGGCTAGCAGTCGATCCCAATCCTTCGCGCGCTTCTCGTCGAATGCATTTTCAAAATGCTCGGCAGCCGGAAAGTTGGCCATATGAATGCTCGCGGTTGCCGAAGCCGTCTGCGGAAGGTGCTTCCAGATTTCCTCGGACGTGAAAACGAGGATCGGCGCGATCAGCCGCACCAGCGCGCGGGCGATGTGATAGACGGCGGTCTGCGCCGAACGCCGGCCGCGATTATTCGGCGCGAACGTATAAAGGCGGTCTTTGAGCACGTCGAAATAAAACGCGCTCAAATCCACGACGCAGTAATCGTACACGGCATGGTAGATGCGATGAAATTCAAAGCTCGCGTACCAGTCGAGGCACTGGCGGACCAGCGCTCCCGTGCGGCGCAGCATCCACGCGTCCATCTCCCACATATCCGCGTCGTGAACTACGTCGCGCGCCGGATCGAAATCGAACAGATTCGAGAGCGCAAACCGAAACGTGTTGCGAATCTTGCGGTAGGCCTCGGCGAGCTGCGTCATCATCGCAGGCGAATTGCGCATGTCCGCGGTGTAATCTTGCGAGACCACCCAGACGCGCAGCAGGTCGGCTCCCCACTTGTCCACGATTTCATTCGGATAAAGCGCATTGCCGAGCGACTTCGACATCGGCTTGCCCTGTTCGTCGAGCGTCCAGCCGTGAGTGACGACCTGCTGGTAGGGCGCTCCGCCGCGCGTGCCGATGCCGTTCAAGAGCGAACTCTGGAACCATCCGCGAAACTGGTCGGGGCCTTCGAGATAGACCTGCGCCGGCCAGTGGAGACCGTTGCTTTCCGTCAGAACCGACAGGTGCGTGGAGCCGGACTCGAACCAGACGTCGAGGATGTCGTTTTCTTTGCGCCATTTCGCCACGCCGCATGAGCACTTCATGTTGGGCGGCAGCAGTTCCGCCGCAGAGTGCGTATACCAGGCGTCGGAGCCTTCGCGCTCGAAAAACGGCAGCACATGGCGCAATGCCCGAAAATCCTCGAGCCGCTTTCCGCACGCCTCGCAGTAGAAAACGATCAGCGGCACGCCCCAGAATCGCTGGCGCGAAATGCACCAGTCGGGCCGCTCGGCGATCATGCCGCGCATGCGGTCGCGGCCCCACTCCGGAAGCCATCTCACCTTCTCGATTTCGGCGAGCGCTCGCTGGCGAAGCGGCGGCTCTTTGGGCGCAGGAACGGTCGCCGATCCCGCATCCATCTGAATGAACCACTGCTCGGTGGCGCGGAAGATCACGGGATTGTGGCAGCGCCAGCAATGGGGATAGCTGTGCGAGAGCTTCTTCTCGCCGACGAGCATGCCGCGCTTTTTGAGCAGCTCGATGACAATCGGATTTGCCTCCCAAACGGTCTTGCCTTTGTACTCCGGCAAACCTTCCGTAAAGCGGCCGTCGTCGTCCTGTGGAGCATATGCTTCGAGGCCGTACTTCTGGCCGGTGCGAAAATCGTCCGCGCCGTGGCCGGGCGCTGTGTGCACGATGCCGGTGCCCTGATCGAGCGTGACGTAGTCCGCGAGCACCCCCGGCACGCGCAGATCGAGAAACGGATGCTGGAACTGAACGCCTTCGAAGTCCTTGCCCCTCCAGCCTCCCTCGACAACGCTTGCCTCGAGCTTGAGCTCATCGCTTAGCGCCTGGACGCGCTCTCGCGCCAGGAGCAGCTTCCCCATCGGAGTGTCCGCGACCACGTACTCAAAATCCGGATCGAAAGCGAGAGCGCGGTTTGCGGGGAGCGTCCAAGGAGTCGTCGTCCAGATCAGCGCGCTCACGTGGTTGCCGACCGGACTTGCGCTCTGCCCGCCAACGACGGGAAATTTCACCCAGATCGAAGGACTAGTGTGGTCTTCGTACTCGACTTCAGCCTCAGCGAGAGCGGTGCGGTCGTGAATGCACCAATAGACCGGTTTGAGCCCGCGATACACGTACCCTTTTTCAAGGAAGTCGAGGAAAGCTCCCGCGATCGAAGCTTCCATCGAAGGGTCCATCGTGAGATAGGGCCTGTCCCATTGGCCGAAGATGCCGAGGCGCCGGAACTCGCGCTTGTGAATTTCCACGTAGCGCGCGGCGAATTCGCGGCACATCTTGCGAAACTCGGCCGGGGATACCTTGCCTTTCTTGCCGCCCAGCTCCTTTTCGACCTGTGTCTCGATCGGCAGGCCGTGGCAATCCCATCCGGGAATGTACGGCGAGCGGAATCCGGCCATCGTCTTCGACTTCACGATCATATCTTTGAGGATCTTGTTCAGGCCGGTGCCGAGATGGATTTCGCCAGTCGGATACGGCGGGCCGTCGTGCAAAACGAAGAGAGGCTTGCCTTCGCGGGATTCCAGGATGCGCCCGTACAGTCCCATCTGCTCCCACGTGGCCAACTGCTCGGGCTCGCGCTGCGGCAGTTGCGCCTTCATCGGGAAATCGGTTTTTGGGAGATTCAGCGTGCTTTTTACGTGGAGGAGTTTCGCCATGCTTGCGAGATCGAGATGCCCTTTCTTGAAAGACGAACGCTGCGTGTGGCGTAGTTGCGCCTGTTTGTGCTAATGATCGCGCCGTGGAAACCGGAATTTCCGGTCAAGTTCGGTATGTTACAATGAATTCGGGGAGCATGTCAGCCGCACCCAGCGCGCAGACATCCTTTTCCGCAGGCAAGCGTCTAAATATCTGGTATGTCTGCGGCAGGAAATCAGGCAACGGGTATGTCGGACTTCAGCGCCAAAATGAGCGACGCCAACCGGTCTGCGGGCGAGCCGGAGTCTACTCTCCAGCTGGGGCGCCTGCGTTTTCGCTCGGATGAATCGAGCGTCAAAAGTCTCTTTTCCAACCTGAAGGATTTTCTTACCGAACGCCCCGCGAAGATCCGTGCAGGCACGCCGACCGCTTTTGACATGCCGCGGTTCGGCTCCGATGTCGGCGGGAATCTGAAGGAATTCTTCCACTCGGGCCCGCGCGGGCGTGTGGATTCCGCTCTGCTGGTGAACTGGGAAGAGGAACCGAGCCTTTGGCAGAATCTGCGCGACTGGATCGCGCCGCGGAAGCTGCCACCCCTGAAGACCACAAGCCAGCCGGTCGCAGTGCCGGAGATCTGGTCGAAGAACAAGCAATTTAGCCGTGTGCAGGCGGCCTCGATATTGGTTCATGCGCTGGCGATCGCGCTGATCGTGCTGGTCCCGCTGCTTTTGCCCCCTTGGATTTCGCCGCCGGCAACCAAGGCGTTCAATCCCGAATCCGCCGTTGACGTGTCGCCTTACTTGCAGAAGCTGAATCCTGGAGCTCAGAGGGCGGGCGGCGGGGGCGGCGCGCACAATGACGCCCCAGCTCAGAAGGGCAAGCCACCGAAGTTTTCTTGGGAGCAGTTCGCGGCGCCCATGGCAAAGCCGGTTGAGCACCCGCAAATCGCGATGACTCCGACGGTCCTAGGCAATCCGGAGATCAAACTACCCAATGTCGATGCACCGAGGTGGGGCGATCCGCTGGGCAAGGGCTTGACCGAGTCGATGGGCCAGGGCCATGGCAGCGGCGTCGGCAACGGCAACGGCGCGGGCGTCGGACCGGGCGAAGGTTGGAACACGGGCGGTGGCCCCCCGAACGCGGGATCAAACGGATATGGACAGCCCGCGTGCTACTACATGCCGAAGCCCGAATTCACGGATGAGGCCGTCAGGGTGAAGGTGCAGGGCGTCGTCGAACTGCTCGCCATCGTTACGGCCGACGGCCGCGTGACGGATCCTCACGTCGCCAAGGGCCTCGGATTCGGTCTGGACGAAAAGGCAGTCGAAGCGATCCGCACATGGCGCTGCACACCGGCACGGGGACCCGACGGCAAGCCCGCTGCTGTGCGCGTCACGATCGAGCAGACCTTCTCGCTCTACTGATATCTGCGCACTCCGGATACAACGAAAGCTGCTGACCCTTTTTCGTCCGGGCGTTTACCAACTCGCCCCAATCCCGCCAACACGCGAATCCTCTTCCGGCAATCTGCTACGATGAGCGGCATGAAGACCGCCCTTCGCCTCGCCATTCTCGTCCTTCTCGGAACGCTGGCGCTTGCGAATCGCGCAGCCGCGCAGGCCGGATCGATTGAATTTGTGGCGCGAGCGACGCCATCAAGCGGCGTGGAAGAACCCGTGCGCGGATTTCCTTTCTACCTTCTCAGCAAGAGTTTCCAGGACATCGAAAAGGAAGTCGACGTAGCCGATCCGAAGCCGGACATGAACGCGTTCATCGACAAGCTGGGCTCCAATCTTTCGCCCGAATTGAAAGCGTGGATGAAGAAGAATGAATGCGTGTCACTCTCGGGAGAAAGCTTTACCCGCAAACTGACCGCAAAGGACGTCCTCGGCGTACCCGAATTCCGCAAGGCGTACCTGGAAAGAAATGCGAGTGATCAATCCTCCGATTTCCCAAAGCTAAAGGTCAAACCATCGGACCAGGCGAAGAATCCGGACAAATTCGACAAGCTTTCGGCCGAATATACGGAAGCTGTCCGCCACTATATCGAAATGCATCCGGAGAGCGTTGAACTGATCTACTTGAGCCTCTCAGACATCGATCCCGGGCCCAAATGGGATGCTGTGCTCGGCAAATGGCCTCCGGAAATCCGTCGGCGGACATTGGAATTGGCGCAATCGAAGTACCTCGTGGCGCGCACACAGACGGATTTACAAGGCCAGGGCTTTTTGCGGGGTATCGCACCCGGCGCGTATTGGATCAGCACGCTGGATGTCGCCGCTGTCGTCGGCGACGTTCGTTCGCTCTGGGACGTGCCCGTGACCGTGAGGCCCGGTCAAACCGAGTACGTCTCACTATCCAATAGCAACTCCGTACCGCCTGCGCGATCTTCTCCCTGATCCGATTCACTGCGCATGACAAGTGAGAAAGACGAGATCGTCAAGTGGATCGCCGGCCTCGCGGATCCCGATCCTCTCACCCGAGAAGTATCTGCGCTGCGGATATATCTCGCTGGCGGAGTTCCATACAGCTTTGCGATCAGCAAGTGGTTTACCGATGCCGAATTCCGCGAATTGGCGCGTCCATTCCCGCTCAGCCCGCAGGGCCAGCCCGATCCCAGCAAGGAACCGTACACGGTGGGCGTCGCCGTCAAGCCTGAGACATTCGAGAGGATTCACGCGGCATTCGGCTCGCCAAGACTCGCGGAAGTCCCTCCAGATCAAGATGCGAAGGAATTCGAGCTGCGATTCGCGAATGCTGGTCATTTCGACATTTTGACCACGCGTGAGCCCGGTGGGCCGGGAGCGATCGCAAGATTTCTAGAAAAGTTCGGCGAGGGTATCCAGCAGATTGAAGTCAACGTCGCGGACATCGACCGCGCGACAGAGATTCTGCGCACGCGATTCGGGGTTGCGCCGATTTATCCCGCGACGCGACCGGGCGCGGATGGCACGCGCGTGAACTTCTTCCTCGTGCCCGCGCCAAATGGCGCAAGGGTCTTGATCGAGCTAGTGGAACCTGCTGCCAAAAAGTAGCGGGGGCTGAAAAGCTATTCGCCGCTCTGCTCCAGCAGCTTGGCGACGAGCGCTGTCCAACCGGTTTGATGGCTTGCGCCAAGTCCTGCGCCAGTCTCTCCGTGAAAATACTCATAGAACAGAATCAGATCGCGCCAATAAGGATCTTTCTGAAATAGTTCTTCAGAACCGTACACTGGGCGGCAACCGTTGCGGCGCAGAAAGATGTGCGAAAGACGCCGTGACAATTCTGCCGCGGCTTCCCAGAGCGTTTTCTGCTGGCCCGAACCGGTCGGCAACTCCACCTTGAAGTCATCGCCGTAGTAATGGTGAATCCGCTGCATGGATTCGATCAGAAGAAAGTTCATCGGAAACCAGATGGGTCCTCGCCAGTTGGAATTTCCACCGAAGAGATCGGTTGTGGACTCTCCGGGCTCGTAACTCACCGAATGGTTCTCGCCGTCGATCGCAAGCATATACGGATGAGCGCCGTGATACTTCGACAGCGCCCGAATGCCGAACGGCGAAAGGAACTCGTTCTCATCGAGAACGTAACGATAAATGCTCTCGAGCTTGGCGCGGTTGGCGATTGTGAGCAGCAGGTGCGGGCCCTTCGGCGTGATGCGGCTCATCTCCACGTGTTCAGCCACGTCAGCGTGATGGTCGAGGAACCAGTGCATGCGCCGCACGAAGGAGGGCATGCGCGCCAGGTCGTCTGGGTGAAACGCTTCAACGGCAAACAGGGGCGTCAACCCGACCATCGAGCGCACCTTCATCGGGATGTGCGATGAACCATTGGCTCTGTGCAAGACGTCGTAGTAGAAGCCGTCTTTCGGATCCCAGAGGCCGATGCCTTCGCCTCCCATGTCGTTCATCGCCTGTGCGATGTGAATGAAGTGCTCGAAGAACTTGCTGGCCACATCCTCGTAGGCGGGATCGTCGCGCGCTAGCTCCATCGCGATGGAAAGCATGTCCAGGCAGAACATCGCCATCCAGCTCGTGCCGTCGGATTGTTCGATGAAGCTGCCGGGACCGAGCGGGCGCGAGCGGTCGAACACGCCGATATTGTCGAGGCCGAGGAAGCCGCCTTCAAAGACGTTCTTGCCCTGCGGGTCCTTCCGATTGACCCACCAGGTGAAGTTCAGCAGCAACTTGTGAAAGACGCGCACCAGGAACATACGGTCCGGCTTCTTCTGAATGCGCGCTGCGATCTTGTAAACGCGCCACGCCGCCCACGCATGCACAGGCGGATTCACGTCAGAAAAGTTCCATTCGTAGGCGGGTAGTTGGCCGTACGGGTGCATGTACCACTCGCGCAGGAACAGGATCAGTTGATCCTTCGCGAAATCGGGATCGATCAACGCCATCGCGACGCAGTGAAACGCCAGGTCCCAGGCCGCGTACCACGGATACTCCCACTTGTCCGGCATCGAGATGACGTCTGAATTATAGAGATAGGTCCACTCGTGATTCCGACCCTCAAGGCGACTCGGGTCCGGCGTCGGTTGCGTCGGATCACCTTTAAGCCAGCGGCTCACGTCGTAGTGATAGCTCTGCTTGCCCCAGAGAAGGCCTGCAAACGCCTGGCGCTGTACCAGGCGAGGATCGTCAGTCATACCTGCGTGGATTCGCTGTTCGTAGAACTCGTCCGCTTCTTTGAGGCGCTGATCGAACATGGCGTCGAATAACGCGCCAAAGAATTCTCGGGCTGTCGCGCCGCTCTCGCTCGGGTTGCTATCGAGCAGGCGTAAACGAATCGTCCAGTTCGCGCCCGGCGCGATTTCGGATGAGAAGTGTGCTGCCGCCTTGGTGCCAGTCATCGCGGGGTTGACCGCCGCGTGCTCGCCATTGACCACGTAGCGATGAAATGCGTCTTTCACATAGGGAGTGCGGCTCTTGGTCTGGAAGAGGCGCTCCATGTTCGTTTCATTGTGCGTAAAGAGGAGTTCCGGCGAGCCTTCGATCAACAACCAGCGCTGACCGTAGTGAAACTCCGTCAGTTGGATCAACGCCGTTCCTCCGGGACCATCGATTCGTGTCGCTTCCGGCATGTCGTCAAAATCGCCCCAAGACCAGCGATTGCGAAACCAGACGGTCGGCAGAAGATGGAGTCGCGCGGGTTCAGGGCCGCGGTTCCACGCCGTGATTCGAATCAGCACGTCCTCGGAGGTGGCTTTGGCATATTCCACGAACACGTCGAAGTAGCGATTCTCACGGAACACGCCCGTGTCGATCAGCTCGTACTCGGGGTCTTTCCGCGTGCGCTGCGCATTTTCTTGGACGAGTTGGTCGTAGGGGAAGGCCGCGTGCGGATACTTGTAGAGAGACTTCAGGTACGAACTCGTCGGTGTTGCGTCCAGGTGGTAGTAATACTCCTTGACGTCCTCACCGTGGTTCCCTTCCCGGTTCGTCAGACCGAAGAGGCGCTCTTTGAGGATGGGATCTTTTTCATTCCAGAGAGCAATGGCGAAGCAGATGTGCTGGCGGCGGTCGCAGATTCCTCCGATGCCGTCTTCGCCCCAGCGATAGGCGCGCGAGCGGGCGTGGTCATGCGGAAGGTAATTCCAGGCATCGCCATTGGGGCTGTAGTCCTCCCGGACTGTGCCCCACTGCCGCTCGGAAAGGTAAGGCCCCCAGCGCCTCCAATGAACCTCGCGCTTCTCGGAGGCGTACAGCCTCTGTTCTTCGCTCGTCATCCCAAGGTTCCTCGCGACGCAGAGGCTGCGGATTCAGCCGACGGACTTTCGAAGTAACGCTCTCTGGCAGTCCCGATGTCACTCTATCCGCTGGACTCCCGCGTGGCAAGGCGCCTGCGCCCAGCGCATTCCTAAGTCGCACGAATCAAGATGAGCACTGGCAGCATGCGAATCGATTTTGTATCCTCGACCGAAAGAGCAACCTTTGGAGCCATCCGCTGACTCTGCCATTCAACAGCTCAGCGCCGCGTCTGCAACCCGTAGAGGCACGATCTTCTGGGCGTTCTGCGCTCTTCTGGGTATGCATCGCGGCAACGGCGGTGGTTGCGCCCATGATTTTCCTGGGCAATGTGTCGGGACACGACTTCCGGTTTCACGTCGAATCGTGGATGGACGTGGCAGGACAGTGGCGCGAAGGGATCCTCTTCCCGCGCTGGGCCGAATGGGCGAATTGGGGATTCGGCGAACCGCGTTTCGTCTTTTACCCGCCTCTATCTTGGCTCGCTGGCGCTGCAATTGGCTCGGTGCTGCCGTGGCGGATGGCGCCCGGCGTTTTCATCTGGCTCGCTCTCGTGGTGGCCGGGATGTCGATGTGGCGGCTCGCGAAAGATTGGCTTTTTCGGCCTTATGCAACCATCGCAGCAGTCTTGTATGCAGTAAACCCCTACCACCTAGTGATCGTGTACTACCGCAGTGCGTTTGGCGAGCTGCTGGCCGCCGCACTCCTGCCGCTATTGATCTGGTCGGTCCTGCGCGTCACGAGCGGGGAGTGGCGGCGCATACCGCTTCTCGCGCTCGTGTTGGCAAGCGTGTGGCTCTCCAACGCGCCCGCCGCCGTGATCGCAACGTACTCGTTGGCGCTGGTGATCGTCATCGGCTGCTTCCGGAAACGCAGCTTTCGGCCGTTCGTGCCGGGAGCGAGCGCCATGATCGCGGGCCTCGCGCTCGCCGCGTTTTACGTCGCGCCGGCGGCGTGGGAGCAAAAGTGGATTCAAATTTCTCAGGCCGTCTCGGATGATCTGCGCCCCTCCGCAAACTTTCTCTTCACACGCGCCAATGATCCCGATTTCGTGGCATTCAATTGGAAGGTCTCGTGGGTCGCGGTCGGCTTGATCGTCTTGACCGCCATCGCCGTGTTATCGACATGGAGAAAACGGCGCGAGATCAACACGGCGTGGTGGAGCCTTTCGATGCTCGCAGCATTTTCGATAACGCTGATGTTGCCGGTGAGCCTGGCGCTCTGGCGCCTGCTGCCGCGATTGTGGTTCGTCCAATTTCCGTGGCGCTGGCTCGACGTACTCGACCTTTCATTTGCATTGTTCGTTGCGCTGGCGATCGCGAATCTGCCGAGTCGTACCGCTGCGTGGACCGTCGCGACCGCCCTTTTCGTGGCGATCGGACTGGCTGGCGCGTTCATGGCACGGAACGCCAACTGGGACAGCAGCGACGTCGCAAACATCGCTCAGGCGATTGAATCCAGCCGCGGCTACGAGGGCGCAGACGAATATGCTCCCGTCGGCTGCGATCGCTACCAGCTCCCGGGAAATCCGGACGACGAGGAGAGGCCCGCGGATGTGTCGCCCAATCCGGCGCCCCGGATCGCCAAAGTCGACCTGGAATCAGACGATGTTGTTCCAGCAGCGGGTGTGAGGCTTCATACGCAAGCGTGGAACTCAGAGAGAAAGGCTTTCACCGCGGAGAGCGCAGACGCCGTCACTCTGGCAGTGCGGCTTGTGAGCTATCCAGCATGGAAGGTTGAAGTCAACGGGCGCGACACCGAATTCAACTCGCGCGCAACCACTCAGCAGATTCTCCTGCCGCTTCGAGGCGGAAGCAATCGCGTGGAGATTCGCTTCCGCCGCTCTCTGGATCGCACACTCGGCGGCGCAATTTCGGCGCTCTCGGCTGCGGCACTTTGCGCACTCGCGTGGGTATCCCGCAGACGAAAAAATAGGACAGCAGCATAAACCAGAGATCGGGACGTTGCTGGATCGCGCTTGGAACGGTATCGGCTAGCCGAGCGGGCGGTGCTTGAACCTCTTCTCGCCCTTGGCGTACTCGGCAACCGTGTGACCCCGGCCGTAGAGCTTGTACTTGTAGGTCGTCAGGCCCTCAAGCCCCATAGGCCCGCGCGCGTGCAGTTTGCTGGTGCTGATTCCGACCTCCGCGCCGAACCCGTAGCGGTAGCCATCCGCGAAGCGCGTCGACGCGTTTTGGAACACGCCCGCGGAATCGACTTCGTTCATGAACCTCCGCGCCGCGTCTGCGTCTTCCGTCACGATCGCGTCGGTGTGATGGGACCCGTACGAATTGACGTGCTCGATCGCCTCGTCCAAATCGGCGACCACCTTGACGGATAAAATCAGGTCGCCATACTCGGTGGCCCAATCCTTTTCGGTGGCGGGCACGACGCACTCGCCGGGCAGCAGCGCGCGGGTCTTCGCGTCGCCGCGAATTTCGACTCCCGCTTGCTTCAGTTTGGTGACAACCTTCGGCAGGAATGCCGGAGCGACGGCTTCATGAACGAGCAGCGTCTCGGCCGCGTTGCATACGGCGGGGTATTGCACCTTCGAGTCGTAAGCAACGTCAATCGCCTTCTGTATGTCCGCCGCGCGATCGACGTACACATGGCAAATCCCTTCGCCGTGCCCGAGGACGGGAATCCGGCTGTGCTTCATGATGAAATGCACCAGCTCATACGATCCGCGAGGGATAATCAGATCGACGTCGCGATCTTGCGCCAGCAGGTCCATCACGTCGGCGCGCGATTGCAACAGGTTGATCGAATCCGAAGGCACTGCCGGAAAATGCGACAAACATTCGCGCCAAATCGAGACGAGTGTATCGTTGGTCTCTGCAGCTTCGGAACCACCCTTCATGACGACGGCATTTCCGGATTTCAGAGCCAGCGAGGCAAGCTGAGGCACCACATCCGGCCGCGACTCGAAAATCACGCCGATCACGCCCAGTGGGCACGACTCCCGGTAGAGCACCAGCCCATCATCGAGTTCCGTTGCGGCAAGCCTGCGGCCCAATGGATCGGCAAGGCGAGCGACTTCGCGGACCTGCGTGGCCATCTGCGCCACGCCTTTTTCGGTCACGCGCAGCCGGGCAAACATTGCGGACGACATCTTTCCACCCACCACGTCCGGTTCGGCCGCCGCGCAGTCGTGCGCATTGGCCTCGAGGATTCGCTTGCAACCGTCCTCGATAGCTTTAGCCGCGGCCAGCAGAACTTCATTGCGCGCGTCCAGAGACAACTTGGCCAGCGCGCGCGACGCGATCCGCGCCCGCCGCGCGATCGACGCAACGGTTCCCTCGCTGGTCTGTAATGGCGCTGCGGTTGGCTGGCTCATGGATTCTGCAATAGCACAATATTGTCTCGAGTGACAAGAACGGGCGAGGATGCGGCGCCCTCACCTCCGCGGCCGCCCTTTTTTCCCGAAAATCTTTCGGCTTCCTCGCTCGCACAGTTGGCGATTCCCCGCGCGAATTCGCGCCCTTCGGCATCCACAATGCTGACGACATCCATCGGTGCGAAATGGTGCTCCACGCGGACGATCCCCGATGCAAGCAGGCTCGCCTTCCTTTGCGTAATCGCGCGATGCGCCCCCGCATCCACCATCACGCGCCCGCGAACATCAGCCGCGTATGCGATCCAGCGGCGCTTGCCGCGCATTCTCCGGGCCGGCAGAAACGCGGTCCCGACGTTTTCCCCAGCGAAAATTCGCTCGATGGTGTCCGCATGATTTCCGTTTGCGATCACCGCTGCGCCGCCGCAATTCATCGCGATCTCGGCGGCCTCCAGTTTGGTGCGCATGCCCCCGCGCCCTCCGCCGGATGGACCGGCGGCGAGAGCTTTCAGTTCGGGCGTGATCTCCGCCACGAGCGGAATCACTTCGCCGTTCTGGCTTGCCGGAGCCTGAGCGAGCAGGCCATCCACGTTTGTCAGCAGCACCAGCGCGTCAGCCTCAAGGCCGCTCATCACAAGCGCCGCGAGCCGGTCGTTGTCGCTGAAGGCGACAGACCGCGTTCCCTGTGAGACGGATTCCAACTCGGCGGTCGAAACCGTGTCATTCTCATTCACGATAGGCAGGACGCCGAATCCGATCAGCTTCTCCATCGTCTGGCGGAGATTCGAATAGCGGCGCCAGTTGCTGAAATCCTCTTCGGTCAGCAGGACCTGCGCGATCTTGATGTCCCACTTCGAAAACAAATTCTTATACGCGTCCATCAGCAAGCTCTGCCCAACCGCCGCGCACGCTTGCTTGGTGACCAGATCGTCCAGTCGCGACCGATGAAGCCCCAGCCAGCCCCTGCCCAGGCCGACGGCTCCGGACGACACGAGCACGACTTGTCGCCCGGCTTTCATCAGGCCGGAAATCGAGCGCGCAATCGGCTCGATGCGCTCGCGGCAGAGTTCGCCTTCCGCGCCGGTAACCGTGGTCGTCCCGACCTTGATTACGACCCGGCGCGCCGCTCGCAACAGTTTTTCGCGCTCCCCTTGCATCCCTGGGCTTCCCCTTGCGCGGTCCCGCATCGTGCAGGTTCGATTTCGGAAAGAGCCGATCTCTCAATTCGGCGGCTCGTTCTGATTGTACCGAAAATCAGGACTTCGACACGCCGCCTTTCCGGTTTGCCTCGGGCACCCCGCCGCACGCCGCAACCCAAAAAGACGATCACTCACAAAAGCGGAAACAAATAATCACTTTCCGCCAAGTCTCTATTATAGAGCAACTTAGAAGGTAACTGCCGTGTCATATTTGTGAAAAAACCTTCCTGTTGACACGCTTTTCAGCGCTCTGTAGATTCGAGTGCGTGGGCGGGAAGTACCCCGTCCACAGTGTCCAGCGGGCACGCCAGATATCTGAGGGGCTGACGATCCGCGCGAAGTTTTTGTGTGAGGCCCTAATGACGAAGGCGTGGAAGATTTCGCTGTTCGCGGTTGCTCTTCTGTTCCTCTCGGTCGCCCCTGCGGCTTTTGCCGATTCAGCGACATTAACTCTCACCGGCGCAGGATCGAACGTCGTCGATGGGGTGTATGTCGGGCCCTATACAGCGACCATTGCTGGAACCCCCGGCTCCGTGCAAGTGATCTGCGACGATTACACGCATGAATCCTTTGTTGGCGAGACGTGGAACGCGTACGTATCGTCGTTCCCCGGTCTCACGAACGTTCGATTTACCGGTTCGAGCGAAACGCAAAACTACGACGAAGTAGCCTATCTCGCGAACAACCTGTTCAATCTTGGCGGAACTAACAACCCGGAGGCTGACGCGCTGCAATTTGCGATCTGGGACGTCTTCGATCCTTCCGCAATTGCGCCCTCCACGTGTTTCGGTGCCGTAGCTCAGGATTGCGTGAACTACTGGCTGACGGCGGCGGAGAGCCAGTCCTACTATGCGGGCGAATTTTCGAACATTCTGATCTACACGCCGGAGTCGGGCGGAAACCCGCAAGAATTCATTGTGCGGACGCCTGAGCCGGGCGCGCTCTTGCTCCTCTTCTTGGGGCTTGCCGGCTTGCTCTTGCTCAAAGGACTCACGTCGGGGAAGATTGTCCTTTTCGGTGGGGCAAAAGCGTGCTAAATTGAAGTTGCGTTTGTTGCTCTTGTTTCACCTTTTCAGATTCGATTGAAGGGGCTGCGAGACAAACTCGCAGCCCCTTTTGCTTTACGGCTGGAGGCGGTCGAGAAGCGCAAATAGCTTACAAGTAAAGTGAGTATATCAGTGAGAGAACAAGGAACAGTGAAGTGGTTCAATGCCAGCAAGGGCTATGGATTCATCCAGCGCCAGTCCGGCGAGGACGTTTTCGTCCACTTCTCCGCCATCCAGGCGGAGGGGTACAAGTCGCTGAACGACGGCCAAGCGGTTGAATTCGAAGTCACCCGCGGCCCCAAGGGCCTGCAGGCTGCGAACGTCACCAGCCTCTAGTTGAAGGAAGGCGGACCGGCAGTCGCCGGTCCGCCTTTTTTCTATCCCCTGCGATCAGCAAGGCTTACCAGCTCCTCCAAAATCAAGTCGCTGTGTTAACCGATTGTCCTGATCGGCGCTACTTTGTCTGGCCCCCGTCCGTTGGCAAGGTACAATAAATCATTGCTATGCAGTCGCTTTCCGGCTCACACGAGCTTGCGTGCACGCCCACAGGCTGCATGAAAACCGACGGGAGATTTCCATGGCCGATTTGAGAGCGCCGTTGCTGCGCGAAAGCCCCGCAGAGCGGCGACGCTCGCAGCGAGTCAACATCGCAATGCCCGTCCTCGTTCGAGGCAAGCGCGCGGGACAGCCATTCGAAGAGCAGGCGCTCACCATCTCGGTGAGTGCACATGGCTGCATGATCCGCGTGGCAACGCCGCTGACCCGCTCCCAGGAGATCGCGATCGTCAACGTGAAAACGGCGGAGGAGCTCCCCTGTAAAGTGACTTTCCTTGGCCAGAAGGAAGGCGGCAAGACGGAAGTAGGCCTTGAATTCAGCGAGCCTTCACCTCTTTTCTGGCGCATTGCTTTTCCTCCCGAGGATTGGGATCCTTCCGAGCGGAAGCGCGCCGGAGGTGCAGCTCCTCGGCCGCCCGCTGACACGTCCGGCCGCTAGCGCCGTTTCTGCCAACCCAAATGAATCAAGGCCTGCGCGCGGAAACTCAAGCCGCCGTGCTGCCCGCTCTCACAGAGTTTCTGCGTGCGCGGTGGCTGTTAGTTGTCGTCGTATCGATCCTGCTCCTCGTCCCCTGCTTCTGGCACCACGAAATCGTTTCATCCGATCTGGGAAGCCATCTCTACAATGCCTGGCTCGTGCAATTGATTCATCGCGGCCAGGTGCCGGGCCTGTGGATCGCGCCGCAGCATACGAATGTGTTGTTCGACTGGATGCTGAGCGGGCTCGGATCGGTTTTCGGGCTGCGAGCGGCCGAAAAGCTCGCTGTTTCCATCGCGGTCCTGATTTTCTTCTGGGGAGCGTTTGCTCTCGTCTCAGCCGCGCGACGCGCGCCTTGGCCATTGACGCCCGTGATTGCGCTGGTGACCTACGGCTGGACCTTTCATCTGGGTTTTTTCAACTACTACCTCTCGCTGGGCCTTTCATTCCTAGCTCTTGCCGTGGTGTGGCGCGGCAAGGGTTGGGAACGGCTGGCCGCACTGCTGATTGCGCCGCTCGTTCTGGTCGCGCATCCGCTGGGCTTCATCTGGCTGCTCGCTGCGTCGGCGTACATCGGCATGTACGAAAACGTTCGCGGCTGGGACAAGGCCATTCCATTCGGGCTCGCGGTCGCTTCCCTTCTCGTGCTGCATTTCTTCCTGTCGCGCCACTATTTCGTCAACGCGGGCGCGAAGCCGTTCTATTCCTTCAATGGCGCCGATCAGTTGGTGCTGTTCGGTGAGAGATATCGCCTGCTGGCACGAGCGCTTCTGGCGTTCGCTGCGATTGCTCTCGGAGCGGACCTCGTCCGCAGGTATCAGAAGCGAGAGTCGCTCGCGGACTATCTCCTGCCCGTTCAGTTCTACGTCCTCGCGGAAGTCGCAGTGCTGTTGCTGCCCGACGCCGTGATCTTCCCGCCGCCAACGGCCGCGATTGCCTTGCTCACCAGCGGTTGACGTCCGTATCTGCAATTCTGGGCTGCTGGCTGCTAGGCGCCGCGCGGCCGGGCAGATGGCATTTCGCCGGCTCCGCCGTCATCGCGGCTATCTTCTTTTCGTTCTTGTATCAGGACACGGCAACCGTGAACCGAATGGAGGGCCAGGTCGAGCAGTTGGTGAGCACGCTTCCGCCAAACCGGCGCGTGATGGCGACGATTTTTCCATTCCCGGGCTCGCGAATCCTGGTCCAGCACATCGTCGACCGTGCCTGCATCGCGCGCTGCTTCAGCTACGGCAACTACGAGCCGGGCGCCGCCGTCTTTCGCGTGCGCGCGACTCCGGGCAACCCGTACGTCTTAAGCGACTATGATCTCGCGGTCGACATGGAGCACGGCGGATACGTGGTGCAGCCAGGAGATCTTCCCGTCTACCAAATCTACCAATGCAGTGCGAGCGGCACCGACCTGTGCATCACATCTCTCGAAGCTGGCGAGGAGAACGACCGCCTCGGCGAGCATCCCAGCCAGTAGCTCGGTTACAGGCCCGGAGTGCTACTGCCCGGGTGCGGCTCCTTCAATTGTGGCAGCGATCGGCGGCGATCGGGCGCCGGACGCGGCCTGCGCCTGAGCCCCGCACCTTGATTGGATAGGCCGAACACGACGACCGTGCCGGGATTGCCGTTCGCAGCGCCGGTGCCAACGTATACCTTTCCGTTCGCGATCATCGGCGTGATGAATTTCGTTGTCCCATCTGCAGGGAACCCTGCACTAAACAATTCGTTACCCAGGTTGGTCGCATCGTAGGCATTGAGCGTGCCGGAGGAGTCGATGGCCCAGACAATGCCGCTTGCAGATCCGTTGGCGGAAATGCTCGGCGTGGCGCCCGGGTAGCCGTAAGTTTCGGGACTCGTGGACGATGCCGAAGGAGCCACCTTCGCCTGAGTGATCGCAAACGCTCTCAAATTATCGTTCACAGCGCCGTAGTAGAGCGTGTTGTTGAAATAGGCGGGAGCAGCCCAGACTCCTTGTCCGCCCTGTAGCGCGCTACTGAGTTCCTGATAGATCGCGTTGTCGTTGTTCGAGTTGAACTCGCCCATGTTGTCGCGATCGACGACGAAAAGCATGATTGGATTGCCGCTGCGCGTCAGGTCCTGCTTTCCTGCTCCAACCGCCAAGTGCCGCGTCGTGCCGTTGGCGTCGGTCATGTCGGGCAGCAGGAGCAACCCGCCCGATCCGAGATCCTGATCGGCGTTCGACTGGCTGACCGTATCGAACTCCTCGAAATAATCGGCCACAGCCAGCGTGTTATTCGTTGTCGAGAGCTTGATGAAGCCGTTTCCGTAATCACCGTCGCTCGGAAAACCGTTGGTCAGCGTGGTGTCAAACGAACCGTTTCCGTCGAGGAAATAAATGTTGCCCGACGAATCAGCAGCAAGGCCGTCGCCCGCCATCCAGATTCCGCCGCCCCCTCCAGTGGGAGTGAGATTGAGGGCGCTCGTCTGCTGAAGCGTCGATTCACTGTAGCCCATCACCCACGCGTCATATGGGCCGGCGTCGCAATGCGAAGTCCACGCCAGATAGATCACGCTGTTGAGCAGAAGCAGTCCCGTGCGCTCTTCATACTGGCCTGGAGAAAATCCCGTCGCTGCGATGTCGGCCGCTGTCATCCGATCGAGGCCGGTCGTGAGGTCGAGCGCGTGCAATCGTTGGTGGTAATTCCCGCCCGAATCCTTTGACATGGCAACCGTAAAGATCGTGCCGTGCGGGCCTGCGTTCAGGTCGATCACCGGAGTCGAAGTAATTCCGATGGTGGGCTCAACCTGGCTGCAACCATGGTCATCGCTCGGAGATTCGCCCGTGCCGCTCAACAGGGCGTTGTGCCAGAGCTGCGTGAAACTGTCCGCGTCGAACGCATATACGGAATCGCTTTCGGTCACGACGAACAGCACGTTGTGCGCCACGCCGTTGATCGTCATGCCGCCGACGTACAGCGGCTCCGCATCCACCGGGCCGTCCACGTTGATCGTTCCCAGCTGGCCGAACTGCGCCGAAGCCACGTTGGCTGTCGTGAGAATCGTTTCGCTCAAATTCTGTCCCGTGCGCGAATTGTCGTTGTGATATGTCAGGACATTGACGCTGCTCGGTGGCGGCGCTGGATTGACCGTAAGCGTGACCGTGTTGCTGGTCGCCGAGGGGTTGATGCCATTGCTCACGACGACCTGAAATTGCATACCGCTTTCCGCGGTCGTCGTATTGGCAATGGAATAACTCGAAGACGTGGCGCCCGCGATATTGGTGCCGCCCGGCATGCTCTGCCACTGATAGCTGAGTGGGGCTGTTCCCGTCGCCGTCACCGAAAACGTTGCGGTCTGGCCGGCCGTCACCGTCTGATTGGTCGGTTGCATCGTGATGGATGGAGCCACGGCGGCAGCATTCACTGTAAGCGTCACCGTGTTGCTCGTTGCGGGCGGGTTCACACCGTTGCTCACGATCACTCGGTACGTCGACCCGTTCTCAGCCAACGTGGTGGACGAGATTGTGTAACTTGCAGAAGTAGCGCCTGCGATGTTCGTATTCGTGGCCGCGTTCTGCCACTGATAGCTCAGCGGCGCCGTCCCACTGGCAACGACGCCGAACGTCGCCGGCTGTCCCGCGGTGACTTTCTGATTCGTGGGCTGCGTCGTGATCGTCGGCGCAACGGAGTCACCGCCACTTCCGCCCGGAGTACCGGCTCCGCAGCCGCTCAGCGCCAGCAACGCAATAAAATATAGGCAGATGCCCGGCCACCGCTTCAAGCGTGCTCCTCCGTGACTTCCTCTAAGTTCCCTTCCCATATTACATCTCGGCTGGAAGATAGGGTTACTTGTCCAAGGACAGAAAAGGGACAGGTACGGGCGCACAGGTATGCTTGACCCAAGGCACCTCGTTCCATACTAACCCCATCCACCGAAGCACCTCAGAAAGAAATGCCGACGAAAGTTCCGAGGGAATTTACGCCGATTCTGCAGTCGAGGGCTCGGGCCGTCTCGCTGCGCTCGCAGCGGATTGTTTGCGCCGCCCGACTATCCACGTGCCCAGCCTCCATACGAGCAGGATTCCCACCAGGAATGCATATTCGAGCGGCTTGCGGACATCAGACTTTACGAGCCAGTAGTAGTGAATCACTCCGGCGATTGCCGTCACGTAAATCGCTCGATGGAGTGCCTGCCAGCGCTTCCCTCCCAGGCGCCGAATCCATCCCGCCGTCGACGTAATCGCCAGTGGAATCATCAGCACGAAGCCTGTGACGCCAAGCGTGATGTACGGCCGCTTGTGCACGTCCGCCCACATGTCCGGCCAGGCGAAGAATTTGTCGAACCAGATCCACGATGTGAAATGCAGACACCCATAGAAGAAGGCGTACAGGCCGAGCATTCTTCGAAAGCGGATCAATTGGGGCAAATTGAGTATCTTCCGCAGTGGCGTGATCGCCAGCGTAATCACCACAAACCGAATCGTCCAGTCGCCGGTCCGGTGCTCGAGAAACTGGCTGGGGTTGGCCGTCAGGTCGTTCTGCAGTATGCGCCAGAGCAGCAAGCCGAACGGCACGAGGCAGAGGCAAAACAGAACGACCTTCGTCCATTTGCTGGTCAGGATTTTGTTCACGGGGCGGCTCGCTAGAAGTTCTTGCGCAGGTCCATGCCGGCGTACAGGCTGGCCACTTGATCGCCGTAGCCGTTAAACATCAGCGTAGGGATCGGACGGGCGAACAGTCCGCCGCCCAGACGATGCTCCATCTTCTGGCTCCAGCGCGGATGATCGACGTTGGGGTTCACGTTCGCATAGAAGCCGTATTCTCTCCCGCCGGCGTACAGGTCCCACGTCGTGTCCGGCTCGCTCCTGACGAATCGAATCTTCACCAGCGATTTCGCGCTCTTGAAGCCGTACTTCCAGGGAATCACCATTCGCACCGGCGCGCCGTCCTGATTCGGCAGCGTCTCGCCGTACATTCCTACGCAGAGCAGCGCCAGCGGATTCATGGCCTCATCGAGCCGCAGACCCTCCAGATAGGGAATCTGCACTCCGGCGCTCGATGCCCACGGCATTTGCCTCGGATCGTAGTAGCTCTCGAAGGCCACATACTTTGCCTTGGGGGTCGGCTCAACCAGCTTGATGAGATTGCTCAGCGAATAGCCGATCCACGGCACTACGATCGACCATGTCTCGACGCAGCGATGGCGATAAATGCGCTCTTCCAGCGGCGCCAGCTTCAGGATTTCATCCATCGTGAACTTGCGCGGCTTCGCGACTTCACCTTCCACGGAGACAGTCCACGGCGAAGTCACGAAGTTCTTGGCGTTTCGGGCGGGATCGCTCTTGTCGGTGCCGAACTCGTAGAAATTGTTGTAGCTTTCGACGTCGCTCGCCGCCGTCTCTTTCTCGGTGGTGCTGAAGGGACTCTTGATGACGCCGCTCAGCGGCACCGGCACCGAGCCTGTCGCAGGTCCCGCAAGCCAGCCGGGCAGCCTCTTCCATCCCGCAACCGCGCCGCTCGTAGCCAGAACGCCCAGCAGGAAATTCCGCCTGCCCATGTACAGGCCCTTCGGCGTAACGTCCGCATACGTCAGGTCCGGTTTCTCTTTGATGAGCATAGCTACGCTCCCGCCCCGGCTACAATCATACTACGCGCCCGTCGGGAGAATTAGATGTCGGAGATCAGTGAAGGAAACAGAAAAGGCAGCGTTATTTGTCCGAAAGCTCAGCCACCAGCTGTTCTCGGAGGCGCTCCTGAAGGGATGCCGAAAGTTTTGTTCCGCCGGAGGTTAGGTAGAAGGCGTCGATCGCCGTCTGGCTCTCCGTGTCGATCACCGCGATTTCGATGTTGCAGTTCTCGCGCGCGAAAAGCGAGCTGATCCGGTAAAGCAAACCGGGCTGATCCTGCGTGATCACCTCCACCAGGGTGCTCAGCGGCGAGCATTCGTTGTCGATCTCGATGCGCGTATCAACCTTTACCTTCGGCGGCACCTTCTTCTCCGACCTCAGGCGGTCGCGCAACATGCGGTCCAGATCTGCTTTGCCGGTGAGCACGTCGTGGATGCTGGTCTTGAACCGCTCCCATTCCGGCAGATTCAGTTCAAGCGTCCGAAAGCGGTCGGTGAAGAAAAACGTGTCGACGACGACTCCAGCGGCGTTGGAAAACGCAGCCGCCTTCACGATGTTCATGCCCCACGAAGCCAGCGTCCCCGCGATTTTGGCGAAAAGAAACGGGCGGTCGGGTGTGACGAGCGTTAATTCGTACCAGTGCCGCCCCCGCGCCAATTCGAGCTGCACCGAATCCTGGCCGAGGCGGCTCGCCATCTCCATGTGACGGATCACGTCGCTGGCGGTCTGCGTCCGCAGATACCTCCGCGGCAGACCTTCGAGAAAACCGTCCAGCTTCGCGCCTGCCGCCGGCATGAGTGTCCGGAGGTGCGTCATCACCTCTTCGTCGACGTCCCCGTGCAAGCGCTGATCGATGCTGCGCATCAGAGAATTGGCGCCGCCGATGTACAGCTGCCACAAATTCTCGGCCTTCCACGGCGTCAGCGCTTCCGGATTCACCGCTTTGATATCTGCGTACGTTAAAAGGCAGAGCATCTTCAGCCGCTCCGGCGTTCCCATTCTCTCTGCGATCTGGTTGATCGTCTCGGGCGCGAAGATGTCCCGGCGCAGGGCAGCGCCCAAATCCAGATGATGCTCGATCAAGAAGAGGACCGTTTCGCGATCGTCCGGATCCAAATCGAGCCGCGCCAGGCAGGCCTCAGCCATTTCGAGGCTTCCTGCGATGTGGTCGCCGGGCTTCGTGCCCTTGCCCGTGTCATGCAGCAGCAGCGCCAGATAAAGCAGGTCCGGCTGCTCCAGTTCGTCGAGAAGTTCGGCGTATCCCTGATCCCATTTCGACTGCGATTTTCGCAGCGAGTGAAGATTCTCAATGGCCACGAACGAGTGTTCGTCGACCGTGAAGCGGTGCGAGAAATCACGGATTACCAGCGAATCGATCGCGCGAAACTCCGGCACAAGTTGAGTGAGCACTCCGAGGGAATGCATCGTGCGCAGGGCCTCCGCAGCGTGCGGCGCGAGCAGGATTTCCTGCAGATAATGCCAGAGCTGCGAGCCCTTCGGCGGAGCAGCGGCCAGACTGGGCAAAATCTCCTCAATCTGGTGTTCCGTCGCGGAGCTGAGGCTCAATCCGTGGCGAGCCATGAAGCGGAACAGGCGCAAGGGCAGCTCCGGATCGCTGAGCGCCTCCTGCCGTTGCAAGAAAATCCTGCCGTCCACGACCGCAAACTCCGCGTTCGAAAGGCGCGACCGCAAGTTTTGAAACTGCCGGTAGAGCGACGGCCGTGCCGCAGGAAATTCGTCGAGCAGTTGCACCGCTACTCGATGAACCAGCCGCGCATGGCTGAAGTAAATCCGCATCCATTCTGCCGCGGTCAGCGGCCCGCCGTCCGGCACGCCGACCTGCGCGGCGGCCGCCTCATCCTGCGCGGTCCATGCAAGCGTGTTGTCGTCGCGCCCGTGCCGCAGATGCAGGAAGCAACGAACGGACATCAGAAAGTCGAGCGCCGCGTCGAACCTCTGGCGCAACCACGGCGGCAGCAGAGTCGTCTCGTCAGGCCAAGCGTTCTGTTCCTCGATCGCTGCAATCAGGGCGAGCCAGTGCGCCAGGTTGTAATCGCGCAGGCCGCCGGGGCCGTCTTTGACGTTCGGTTCGAGATGGAAGACGGTGTTGCCGAATTTGTTGTAGCGGCTGTGCGTGAGATCGGTCAATTTCTGCACGATTGCTCGCGACTCGCGCGCTACCAGCTTGGGAATAATCTGGTCGTGCAGCCGCGCGAATAGATTCCGGTCGCCAGCCAGATAGCGGCAGTCGAGCATGGAGATCGCGAATTCGACGTTATTCGGATCGAACTTCTCGCATTCGCTCAGGCTTCGGTTCGCGGGACTCAGTTTCAGCCGCAGGTCCCACATCTCCTGCGAAAATGCGCGAACGCGATTCTTCAAATCGGTCCCGAAGTCTCCGCCGGTATGCAGGAAGAGTATGTCGATGTCGGAGTAGGGAAAGAGCCAGCGCCGGCCATAGCCTCCCAGCGCGAGCAGGGCAAAACCGCGCGGCCCTTCCAGATCGGGCGAGATCAATTCCTTCCAGAGGCGGTGAGCGACGGAGTCTACGAGAGCGGTGCGGCCGTGGACGGCAGTTCGGCCGTCCCTGCGGGCGGAAAAATCCTCGCGTACGCGCACCGATTCTGCCGCGTAGGAGTCCCGCAGGTCCTTAGCCAGTAATGGGTTCGTGGCCATGTGTGAAAACTTGAACTCTGATTCCGCGCCGCCGTTCGCTCATTCATTGGCGTTACCCGTGCTGCCTCGCGCATTCCACGTCCCACGGAATCACCTGCCGCGCGTCACAGCGCACTGTCGCCGCGTTCGTCATTGCGGATCCGAATGGCGTCGTCGATCTTCGAAAGAAATATCTTACCATCGCCGATCTTTCCCGTGCGCGCCGCCGTCACGATGGTCTGGACGATCTGTTCCGCCCGCTCGTCTCCAACGACAAGTTCGAGCTTGATCTTGGGGATCAGATCGACCGTGTACTCGCGGCCGCGATAAAACTCGGTATGACCTTTCTGGCGGCCGTGCCCGCGCGCCTCGAGTACCGTCATGCCCTCGACGCCGATTTCATGCAGCGCGTCCTTCACTTGATCGAGCTTCGACGTCTGAATAATCGCTTCAATTTTGGTCATCTTTGTCCGCCTCGCCTACTTGATTATGCCTGCTGAAGCCCGTAAGAAAGCCACCTCAAATCTGGGGCTTCGCTAGGATGATGTGCCCCAGTGATAGCCCTCTTCGCCGTGCTGCGTTAGATCCAACCCCTCGGCCTCGTCCTCGTCGGGAACACGCAGCCCGATCAAGAGATCGACGACCTTCAAAATAATCAGCGTGCCTACAATCGCGATCACCCACGCAATCACCACCCCGGTCAGTTGATTCAAGATCTGGTGAAAGTTGCCTTGTATCGCACCCGACGGCAGCACGTTGCCGCTCGCGTCCTTAAAGATCGGGTTGACGAAGCTCGACGCGAACACCCCCGTCAGTAATGCACCTACCGTTCCCCCCGCTCCGTGGACGCCAAAAGCGTCGAGAGAGTCATCATAACCGAAACGCGATTTGATCGACGTCGTCATCCAGAAGCACACCACACCTGCGATGAAGCCGATAGCCAAGGCTGACATCGGACTGACAAATCCGGAGGCTGGCGTGATCGCCACAAGCCCCGCCACCGAGCCCGATATCGCTCCCAGCGCGCTCGGTTTGCCCTTGCGGATCCATTCCGCCGCGGTCCAGCCGATCACCGCAGCCGCTGCTCCGAAGTGCGTCGCCACGAATGCGCTGGTTGCCAGTCCGCCCGCTGAGAGCGCGCTACCCGCGTTGAAACCAAACCACCCGACCCACAGCAAGCAGGCTCCGATGAAACTGATGACCACGCTGTGCGGCGGCATCGGCTCGCGGGGATACCCCAAGCGCTTGCCCAGATAGAGAGCGCAGATCAGCGCCGATACGCCGGACGTGATGTGTACCACCGTGCCGCCCGCAAAATCCAAAGTCGGAAATCGGCCTCCTAGCGACGCGTTGAGCAATCCGCCTTTGCCCCAGACCATGTGCGCCATCGGCGCATATACCAGTAGCGACCACAGGCTCAGAAACACCAGCATCGCGCTGAACTTCATCCTCTCCGCAAACGCTCCGGTAATCAGAGCCGGCGTGATGATGGCGAACATCAGTTGGAAGACCATGTAGGTCTGCAAGGGTATCGTTGCTGAATAGTCTGCATCCGGCTGCGAACCCACACCCGATAGGAACAGGTGGTGAAAGCCTCCTATGAAGCTGTTCCCCGCTCCAAAGGCAAGGCTGTAACCCACAATCCCCCAGATCACCGTGATTACGGCCATCATCATGAAGCTCTGCATCATGGTGCCGAGCACATTCTTCTTCCGCACCAAACCCCCGTAAAAAAGCGCCAGGCCGGGCCCGGTCATGAGCAGCACCAGAGCGGAGCTGGCCAGCATCCAGGAATTGTCCGCCGAGCCCTTCGCATCCGCCGCGGCCTGCTCCACAGCGGCAAGCCGGTCGACGTGAATGTCAGGGGCGATCAACGTCCCCACAGCTGCTGGCGTGGCGCCCCAAAGTGTCCGCGCGGAGACGACGCTTGGCGCGAAACACAACAGCAAGATCGCAATCGAAAATAGCGAGATCCTTCTTCTGAACATGGATATGTCATCTTCCCAGGCACGCGGATGCCCTATACACAATATTGAGGATTCCGGCGGGCCCTTTGGCAATTTACATTTTTATGCGACGCATCGGGAAACGCGATACGACACAAAATTCACCGCATTATACACGCATCATTTGGGGCCGCCATCACATTGGCAAACGAAGACTTATGAATCCAATATGTTCGCCTTAACCACCCGGAAACACCTGTTCTTCAGGACAAGCTGCGCAGCTCTCCTGATTTCCTCTAGGCTGTAGCGAACGGCCCCGGCGGCGAGGCGAGCCCGCGCCGGAGCTCAGCCTAAGCCTCCCGATAGCAGTGCATTGGAAACGGTACTAGACACTGCGCAACTTTCGGGAGTCGGTCGTGTTCGATGCAGTGTACGGCCTCCAACCAGGCACCTTGGGGCCGACACTTAAAATGAGAACTCAAGTTACGGAGAGGAAGATCATCATGAACACCAAGGCACTTATTTTGAGTGGTGCGGCCCTCATCGCGCTGAATGTTTCTCCGGCGTTTGCGCAACAGACGACACCGAACGCTCCGGACCCGTCGATCGCCCAGCGCAAGGACAATCAGCAGGATCGCATCGCCAACGGAGTCCAGAGCGGACAGTTGACCGCTGGCGAAACCAAGAACCTCGAAACCAAGGAAGCCGGCATCAACAAGGAAGAGAGCGGCATGCGCGCCGAGGACAACGGTCATCTGACTTCTGCCGACCGTTCGGTGATCAACAAACAGCAGAACAGCCTGTCAAACCAGATCTATCAGGACAAGCACAACGCCAACACCGCGCACTATGGCAACAATGAAGTCGGCCAGCGCCGCCAGAATCAGCAGGACCGCATCGCTCAGGGCATCCGCAGCGGCCAACTGAGTGCCGGCCAAACCGCGAAGCTCGAGCGCCAGCAGCAGAGCATCAACCACGAAGATGCTTCGATGCGCGCGGCCAACGGCGGGAAGCTGACGCCTGGGGACAAGGCAGCTCTGAACCAGCGGCAGAACAACGCTTCGAAAAACATCTACGCCAAGAAACACAGCGGCAACACAAAGAAGTAATCGATCGTTTCAAAACAAGACGAGAGAGCCCCGGCGAGTGGCCGGGGCTCTTTTTATTTGTCGAGCCTTGATATCGAGTGAGAATCCAGCGTCGTCCTAAAACCACAAGTGACCCAACATTAGACCTACTGTCCGCTATGATCCGCCGCCCTGCTGCGTATCGGTGCCATTAAACGTGGGGCAGGTAACCCAGCTGGCGGTGTGCGGGGTGTTGAAGTAACAGAACTTTGTCCAATGGTCCTTTCCAAAAATATCCCTGTAGGTAATCATTCCATAGGCGTACCAGCCAGCCCACGAGGTCTGCATCGACGGCGGTGTGAGACTGGGGACAGGAGCCTGCGCAACGGGCGGCAGCTGCTTAGGAACTTTGCCGCCTTTGCCAGGCGCAGGCGCGCGGGTATTCATCAGGGTGTCAGCAATGTTGGTGCCGACAATACCGACAATTGTGCTCATGTCGACGGATGAAAGATAGACGCTCTCTCCTCCCTGGACGTCGGGCTCATTAAGTGCGGTATCCTCCGGTAGAGGGTTCTGCCGCATCTGCAATCCGGGCCTTAAACGAACTTCGAGAGCCGGCGTTCGCCCCGTGTTGGTAGACACCACTACTACGTCCGCCCAAGCGGGATTGTCCGTGTGCGGCACCAATATCGCGGCCTTTGTCCCTACATACGCTCGATACTCAAGTTCCCGATTGATCTTAGTTTCGACCAGCGCCTTGTTCATGTCGTTCCATTGGCCGCCGGAGAAAATGGAATAGACGCAGGTTACGACAAATATCAGCGCGGTAAGTATCACCGATCGTCTCTCTTGCCTACCGCGACCGAGGTATTCACTGTCGGCGTGCCTGGCCTCGCTAGGGAGCGGCCCTCTACTCTCTCCTGTCGGAAAACCCTGTGGGTACTGCTCAGGCGTGCTGCTGGGGTCGTTAGGCGGTTTGTCGTTCGACACAAGCTTAACCCTACATTCAATCGTTGCTTTATTGTAACAGAGCGATAAACAAAGTTAGAACAGCCAGGACGCTGGCCCTGGCGAAAGGACATACAAAGCTTGGGACACTGCGTATTCGCGTTACTCCGGACGAACCACGCGCGACGGAGGCGAGAGCAAAGGCCGCAAAGCAAGCCCTTTCGAAGCGGATCCGGAACACGCTCAACGCTATGCTTCGACGCGAAGGGGTCAGTTTTGAGACAGCGCCCTTTATTCCCCGTAACCGCGTGGATGTTTCCGCCGCCACTCCCATTGCGAACGCAGGATCGTCGCGAGGTCTGACTTCACAGGCTTCCAGCCGAGCACTTTCACGGCCTTGGACGCGTCGGCAACCAGTTGTGCCGGATCGCCGGGCCTGGGCGGCTGGACGCGCGCCGGGATCGGCCGTCCCGTCACTTTGCGCCCGCATTCAATCACTTCCAGCACTGAGTAGCCGTGGCCCGTTCCGAGATTGATGAAGTCGGACGCTCCGCCTCTCCGCAGATAGTCCAGCGCCAGGATGTGCGCGTCCGCCAGATCAGCAACGTGCACGTAGTCGCGGATCGCCGTCCCATCCGGCGTCGGATAGTTCTTGCCGAAGATCGAAAACTCGTGAATCTCTCCTAGCGCGGCCTTGAGCACGTTCGGGACGAGGTGCGATTCCGGCTCGTGGTCCTCTCCGCACCGTTCCGTGGCTCCTGCCGCGTTGAAATAGCGCAACGCGACGAATTTCTGCCCATAGGCGTGGGCAAACGAATCGAGCACGCGCTCCATTGCGAGCTTCGACCATCCATACGGATTCGTCGGCCACTGCCGTGAGTTTTCGGAGATCGGAACTTTTTCCGGCTCGCCATACGTCGCGCACGTGGACGAGAACACGATGTACCGAATGCGCGCGTCGAGCAGCGTGGTCATCAGCGCGACGCCCTGTTCGACGTTGTTCTCGAAATATTTCGCCGGCTCAGACATCGACTCGCCCACGTACGCGAGCGCCGCGAAATGCACGCACTCTTCGATCTCCTGTTCGCTCAGGATCCGCTTGAGAAGCTCTCGATCGCCCGCGCGGCCGTGATACAACGGAACGTCCGCAGGCACGGCCGAACGATGGCCGCGAAACAAATCGTCCAGCACCACCACGCGCTCGCCTTTCGCGCGCAGCCGCTCCACCGTTACGCTGCCGATATAGCCCGCGCCGCCCGTCACAAGAATTGCCATCGGTCTCCATTTCGCCCGCTCAGGCCAAGCTGGATGGTTTCGTCTGCCACTGCACACACAAGTTTTGGATTATAGCGAAACCGGGGCTCGCAACGCTGGGCCAGACCTCAGCAGCGTACCCTTTGTGTCGCAACATGGAACAGCCCGCGCGCGTAGTAACATGGAGAGTGGACTCATGACTACCGGGAATTCGATCGCCATACGTACCGATCGCGTATCGCGCCACTACCACATGGGTGACGCACTGGTTCGCGCCGTGGACGGCGTCAGCCTCGAAATTCGCGCGGGCGAATTCATCGCCTTGCTCGGCAGTTCCGGCTCGGGCAAATCGACTCTGCTGAATCTGATGGCCGGTCTCGACCGCCCCAGCTCCGGCGCCATTTTCGCGCACGAGCGAAATCTCGCAGATATGACGCCTGAGGATCTCGCCAGGCATCGGAGCCACACGGTCGGCATCGTATTTCAGGCGTTCAATCTTTTGCCGCGCATGACCCTCGAAGAAAACGTCGAGCTTCCCCTGCGCCTCGCCGAAGTGGACCGCGAAGAGCGCACCGCCCGCGTCCGCGAGGCCATCGAACGCGTGCACCTCACCGCACGCCTCTCTCACCGACCCAGCGAGCTTTCCGGCGGCGAGCAGCAGCGCACCGCGTTCGCTCGCGCGCTGGTCAACCGACCCTCCATCCTTCTCGCGGACGAGCCCACCGGCAACCTCGATAGCGCCACGGGCGATCAAATCATGCAGCTCTTGCGCGAAATCAACCAAACGCTCGGCATGACGATCGTAATGGTCACGCATGAGCGTCCGCGCGCCGAGCGTTTTGCGCATCGCTTGATTCTGATGGGCGACGGCAAAGTCATCAGTGACGGGGTCCCCGCATGAAGGGCCGCGATCTCGGCGAGTTGGCGATTCGCAATCTTCGCGAGGCTTTGCTCCGCAATTCTCTGACGACTCTTGGCATCGCGGTCGGCGTCGCCTCGCTTGTCGCGATGGTTTCGCTCGGGGTCGGCTTGCAGGATCTCGCGACCGATCGCCTCGCTCGCAGTGGTCTATTTGACGCGATCTTCGTCACACCGCGCTCCGCTGCGGCGAATTTCCGTGGCGGCCAAGGGCCCCTGTTCGCTCCCCCGGAGCCGCCTAAGCCACTCGACGAGGACGCTCGGCAGAAAATGCTGGCGCTGCCGAACGTCGTCGAAGTCTATCCGGACATCCGCTTTCCCATCGAAATTCACTTCAATGGCAACCCATTCGCGACGATGGCGGCAGGCGTGGCTCCGTCCGCGCGCAAGGACGGCGCTTTCGACGGCATGAAGGGCTCTTTTTTTTCCGGCCCCGGCACCGACGAGGCGATCCTGCAAATCGATCTCGCGCGTCAGCTCTCGAATCAGCCCGATTCGCTCATCGGGCAAAACGTGGTGTTGCGTTACGCCGAGCGTCAGCCTCTTCCCGCCGATGGCAGTTCCGCCTCGGACGGCTTTTCCATCGTGCCCAAAGAAAAGAGTCTTCGCATCGTCGGCATCGTCGAGACGGAGCCCGCTGGCGGCGTCGGCAGTCTCGGCCGGGGCCGTTTGCTGATCCCCTTGCAGCTCGCGCAAACGCTGCGTACCGCCCAGGCCAACGACCTCCGCGATCTTCTCCGCGACAATCCCAATCAGCACAGCTACGAAAGCCTCACCGTCCGCGTCAACGATCCGCCCAAAGTGAAAGATGTCGAGGACGCCATCAAGCAGATGGGCTTTACTGCCTTTTCTCTCATTGACGCGAGCAAGAGCCTCAGCCTCGTTTTCACTGTCTTCGACCTCTTCCTCGGCATCTTCGGCAGTCTGGCGCTCATCGTCGCCTCGCTCGGCATCGTCAACACGCTGGTGATGGCGATTCTCGAGCGGCGCCGCGAGATCGGCATCCTGAAAGCGCTCGGGGCTTCCGATCGCGATGTTCGCAGGCTTTTCTTCGTCGAAGCAGGTGCGATGGGGCTGCTCGGCGGGTTTCTGGGCCTGTTCATCGGCCGGTTGATCGGTCTCGCCATCAATTTCGGCACGAATGTGTACCTGAAGGGACGCAATCTTCCCGCGATCAGCGTCACGGCGGTGCACTGGTGGATGGCCGCTCTCGCCATTCTGTTTTCAATCTTGATCAGCCTCGCCGCAGGCATTTATCCCGCCTCGCGCGCCGCCGGCCTCGATCCCGTCGAGGCGCTCCGCTATGAGTAGCGATGGGGCTCCTGTAGCGCCGGCATCTTGCCGGCGGTTTGGACAGCGATGCCGGGAGGCGAAGACCGCACCGAAAAACTGTGATGTCATCACTCGATCTCCGGTTCTCCTCTTTCTCGTAGTGGCTTCACTTCTTATCGGCGCACCTGCATTTGCCGCTGGCCGCGCCGAGTGCCGCTCCGTTCCGAGCAGCCTCCTCGGCCGCAAAGTCGCTTACTGCGTCCTTCTTCCACCTAGCTACGACGCGGACAAGACGCGCCGCTATCCCGTTCTCTACTTCCTCCATGGACTTGGTGAAAACGAACAAGTGCTTCCCAATTCCGGCGGCTGGAATCTCATTCAGGATCTGTGGGACCAAAAGCGCATTGGCGAATTCCTCATCGCCACGCCCGACGCCGATCGAAGCTTCTACATCAACTCGCGCGACGGGCGCGTCCGCTACGAGGACTTCTTCATCCGCGAATTCCTGCCGTTCATCGAAAGCCATTACCGCATCCGCGCCGACCGCGCACATCGGGGCATCTCCGGAGTCTCGATGGGCGGCTACGGCTCGCTGCGTTTCGGCTTTCGTTACCCGCAGCTATTCGGTTCGGTGAGCGCGCACAGCGCGGCCTTGGTGGGGAAGCTCCCTCGCGCACAACTGGGAAGTCAAACCGAGCAGGCTTTGGCTTTCGCGCTGGGCGGAGCCTTTGGCAATCCGTTCGATCGCGCCTTCTGGGACCGCAACAGCCCGTTCACTCTGATTCGGAATGGCCCGCTCCCTGTCGGCATGAAAATCTACTTCGACTGTGGGACGGAGGACGAGTTCGGATTCAACGTCGGCGCGCAGTCATTTCACGACTTGCTGGTCTCACGCGGCATACCGCACGAATTTCATCTCTATCTAGGCGGCCACGACGAGGCCTACGTCGCCCAGCACCTCCCCGCCTCCCTCGCCTTCCACTCCCGCGCGTTCGGCCTCAGCACTGCCGCAAATTGACTGGGCTGGCCGTGAGACGTTTCGTAGGGGCACAGCATGCTGTGCCCGGCGCTAATCCTTGGCGCGATGCAGCCCATTCACGCGAACGTCAGACCCAGCCACAGACCCTCACCAAACCATGCTCGGGCCGGCGAATCAGCGAACCGTGTACGTGCGGACCTAGAAATTCACCTTCAGCGCAAACTGAAACGTCCGCGGATCGTACGACGCCGTCGGCTGCCCTGCCGTGCACACACCCGAGGTCGGGTCGCACAGTGGGCTCACGTCGCTGATATTTTTTCGGTTCACCATGTTGAAACCGTCCGCGATCACCTGCACGTTGAATCGGTCGCTGATCGGGATGCGTCGCTCGATCCGCAAATCGAACTGGAAAAATCCGGGTCGCGCAAAGGCATTCCGCTTGAGGTCGCCGACGCACCCGAAAGGCGGGGAAGGCACCAGCGGTGCCGTGGGGAAGGGTTTGTTGTCAGGAGCCAGACATTCGGTCGGAATGATGAATTCCACGCCCTTCACAAATGGCGAAGTGACGGCGGGCGGGAACCCGGCCGGCACGGGAGTCCCCGCGGGCAAGAAGGAAGGCCGGTTCGTCGCCGTGCCAAAATCCAGGTTGGTGTCGAAACCGAGCAGGACATTGTAGGGCCTCCCCGACGCCGCTTCCACCACTGGCGCCACCGTGAAATTCGCGAGGAACTTCTTCCAAAAGCCCTCGTCGCTCTGCTGGTATGGGCTCACGAAGACTGCGCTCGTAATCCAGCGATGCCTCTGGTCGAAATCGGAATTGCCGCGCTCACCGGCGGGATTGTAGTTGTCTTGCGGCGCCAGCAGCGTCGAGAGGTCGGTCGAATCATCAATCGCGTGCGACCACGTCCATCCCGAGAGCAGTTGAAACGTGTGTGTAAACCGCTTTGTCACCGTCACTGTCAGCGCGTTGTAGAGTGAATTGCCCGTCGATTCTTGTGGCATTACGTCGCTCCACGGAATCTGCACTCCGGGAAAGCCCGTCGGAAATCCAGCAGCAGCCGCCAGAGCCACCAGGTTGTTATAGCCGCCCGCGAGGCCGCCGAATGATGGATTGGGGCCGGACGGCCGGAAATAGTTGAATACAGCCGGAGTGCCAACGAATCCCGTGGGCGCGCCAGCGCACCCTGGCACCGGGAAAAAGGCTCCCAGGACGCCCGGCGCAACAACCTCCAGGCTGCCCGTCGCCGCACTGCTCGCGCACGTTCCGGCCGCGGCCGACGGAACTTGCACGGTCAGCGGATTCGTCCCCGGTGTCACCACCCCGGCGAGCACCGCGTTGTTGTCATTCGAAATCAAAAGGGCCGGGTTCGTTGTGTTGATGTTGACGGCGTGGTCCAGGTGCGTTCCATGCGTGTAGTTGTAGCCCACGCTGATTTTCCAATCGCTCGCGAGCTGCCGCTCGATCGTGAGGTTTGCCTGTTGCGCCAGCGCATATTGAAAGTTCTTTTCGACGGGAATCGTGAAGGGAAGCAGCGTCAGCGGAAGACCGGTCGTCAGGAAATTCTGGTTGGTAAAGAACGAATTGGCCTGAAACGGATTGAACCGCTGTTGGCTCGCTTCATAACACATCGGAAACGGCACGCCCGCGGACACGGTGCAGCCCGTGATGCCCGTCACCGGACTTGCCAGCAATCCCTGGAAAATATTCGTTGCGTTCAAAGCGAATGGGTTCAGACCGGGATCGCACGCCAGCCCGGAACAGGGAGGCCCTCCCGCCGTCTCCAGAAGCGCCGACGTGGCTCCGTCCTCAGCAGTCGAAAGAAACGCCAGAGCCAGCGCCGGGTGATCGTAGAAGAATCCGTATCCGGCGCGGATCACCGTTTTGCCGTCGCCCCACGGATCCCACGCAAGGCCGATTCGCGGAGCCACGTTATTCGTGTCCGTCGGAATCCCTTCGACCACGCCGAACGCCTTCTCGCCGGCTGCGTTGAGCGCGGTGCTCGGCGTGAATTCCGGCAGGAACTCCACGTCGTACCGCGCTCCGAAGTTCAGAGTCAGCCGCCGGTTGATCTTCCAGCTGTCCTGCGCGAAGGCGCCCAGCGTTTTGTTGCTGAACGGCCGGTGCGATTGCCCGATGCCCTGAATGAATGACGTCGGGATACCCAGCCCGTACGCTTGCACTGCCGAGAAGCCCGGCAGTCCGTCGAAAGCGGCGGTCAGCGACCCCGCGTCAAGTCCTCCGAACGAGTACACTCCGCCGTAGTTCAGTGTGAAAATTTGCGACTTCGACGAAGTCAAGTTCAAGTAGTTCACATCGCCGCCGAACTTGAACGTATGCGGTCCCTTGGTCCAGGTGAGGTTGTCGGTCCATTCGTAACGAAGCTCGGTCCGGTCTTCCGTCGAGAAGGGTTCACGCCCGAAAAACGCAAATCCCGTGATATTCACCGCAACGTTGCTCCCGCCCGGCAACGGCGAATAACCGTAATGCAGCCCGCGCCGCGCGAATTGGAAGCGGGCTTCGTTGAATAGATTGCTCCCGATCAGCGTGGTGTGCTGGCCGACAACCGCCAGGTCGCGAGTCTGCTGCTCCGACGTGCGCGATCCCGCGTTCTGTCCGAGGTTCTGGTTCTCGGCGTTCACTTCAATTCCCGTAATCGTCGAGGGCGATACGTTGACGCGCAGGAACGAACTGTTTTGCGGGTTCCAGATGTGATCCAGCTTGAGAGACCACAAACTCGTTTTCTCCGACGAAGGGAAGTTGCCGATTGTCGAAACCAGCCCTACATACGAGGCTGGTACCGGAGCGTCGCTCGACGGAAAAATGTTCAGGGGTGCCGGTAGCAATCCGGTGTTGCCGAAAAGCGCCGTTTGCGAGGCGAGCGACGCAGCGCAGAAATACGGCTCCGCCGCTAGGCCGGCCGTCGCCACAAACGCGGCCTGCTGCGCTGTCAGCAAACCGGTTACCTGTCCCGGGAAGCACGGCGCCGGAGCTGGCGCACTCACCAATCCGAAGTTGCCTTGGCCGATGCTCGCAAAGCCCGTCTCCTCCCGCCGGGTAATCTCGTAGCTGAAAAAGTAGAACGTCTTGTCCCGCTGGATCGGCCCGCCGATCGTCGCGCCTCCCTGCACGCGCGTGTACGATTGCTTCACCGGCACGGCCTCAAATCCGCCCGCACTCTCCACCACTTTTACCGAAAACGGGTTTTCCGCCTGGATCGCGCTGTCGCGCAGGAATCCGAAAAGATCGCCATGCGTTTCGTTCGTTCCCGATTTCGTCACGATGTTCACCACACCGCCCATCGCCCGGCCGTATTCCGGCATGTAGTTGCTCGTGATCACCTGGAATTCCTGCACCGCTTCCTGCGAAACGGTGGCGCGCACGCCGTTCACCGAGTTGTCCACCGCATCGGCGCCATCCACCGACACCTCGTTCGACCGCGCCCGCTGCCCGCCGAAATTCAGTCCGCTCGTAGGTGCTGCGCCGATCGAAGGCGTGTCGTCCCGCGCCGCCTGCGAATTGAGCAGCGTGAAGTTGATGTAGTTGCGCCCGTTGATCGGCAGGTCGTCGATCTGCATCCCGGTGATCGTCGTCGAAACATCCGTCTTGCTCGTCTCCACCAATTCTGGAGCTCCGGTGACGCTCACCGTGGCGGTCGTGGTCATGACCTCCAGATGCGGGTCGTACTGCGCTGCCGCTCCCAGTGTCAGCGTCATCGATGGGTTCTTCAGCGTCGCGAATCCCTTGGCCTCCACAGTCAGCGAGTAGTTGCCCGGCGGGTTACCGACCAGCTCGTAGCGGCCGGCTGCGTCGCTGGTCACTGTTCGTGTCGCGCCATTCGCCAGGTTCGTCAGGGTGACTCGCGCTCCCGCAACCACGAGGCCTTGGGGATCGAACACGGTCCCAGACAAGTTCACTGTATTGACCTGCGCGACGGCGCGATTCCCCGCCGCCATCAGCACACAAAGCAGCGACGCACAGAACCATAGGTTGCGTGGACGCATTTCGCCTCCCTGTCAGCTCTCGTGCAGCGACAGCTAGAACACGAACCTCGCGCCAAACTGAATCTCGCGCTTTGGCAAATCCGAGGTAAAAGCCAACGGCGTGCTTGGCGTCGCAAATCCTCCCCCAGGAAGAGGTGTGCCGGGCCGAATTCCATGTACGTTAAACGTCGTCTCACCATTGCCGCCAAGCGCTGTGGGAAGGCCAAACAACGGTCCGACTTCGTTGTTCACGCTGGCAAAATTTGTCCGGTTCGCGATGTTGAATCCCTCTGCGGTAATTTGCAGATTCACTTTTTCCGTTAGCTTGTGCTGCCAGGTAAGCCGCATATCCCAGTCGATCAGATTGGGGCCGAGACCCGAATCGCGAGGCGCACCGATGGGTCGCTCATTCGTTACGTGGTCATCGCCATTGTCCTCTCCTTCGACCAGCAGGTTGAAGGGGTGTCCGCTGGTGTATGTGAAAATGGGAGCCAGTTGAAAGCCGGAGAGGATATCTTCCTTCCATGGGCTTTCGAGCACTCCGGCGATCACCACCTTGTGCCGCTCGTCGAACTCGGAAAGACCTCGATCTGCGTTCAAGTTCGTTGGATCTTGAGGTCCGTAATCGGTGTTGAAATCCGTGGTCGTGTCGAAGCCTTTGCTGTACGTGTAGTTCGCCAATAGCGTGTAGTGGTTGCTGAAGCGCTTCTTGACTTCAAGTATGCCGCCCTCGTAAAGAGCGGACGCCGCAGAGGTGTATTGGTTGTTCTGTACGATCAGCGGGTTTACGAAGCAGGTAAACGGAAGCAGAGGGTTCGCCGCCGTGGCCGCGCACGGGGACGGGACCAAATGGCCGGCCTCAGCGCTCGTGATCAGGCTCCACGGATCGATGACTGAATCCGTGTACCAGTCGCGGTACGTGACGATTTTCCCGTTCGCGAGCGGCAGTTGAACCTCCGGCGCTTTTAGCAGATTCGTGTCAATCGCGACCGGCAGCCGCAGCGTATGCGTGTAAATCCCGCTCAGTGAGATGGAAAACCCGGACGCAATCTCGCGCTCTATTCCAATCGACGCCTGTTGCGAGTAGGGAGGCTTGTAGTTCGGCGGATTGCTAAACATCACTTCCAACGGCGAAAGTGGGCCCTTATTCGCCACGCCGATCCCGAGCGGCTCTACCTCCGCCGGCGTGACGCAGGCCTCATTTCCGGCGGCTGGAGTTGTGCATTGTATGGCGCCCTCTGCAAAGAGCGTCTGAAATAAAACCGCTGAGTTCTGTATGGGCAGCCCGGTTGGCGTGATCGGATCCGCATAAATGGAAATGAATCGCGTGCACGGGCTGGTGCCTGTTCCCACAAAGGGGGTACCTGCGATCCCGCACGTCCCTACCACATTGTTGATTTGATCGGGGACCTGCGCCGTGTTGTTCTGGTTCTCGACGGTGCTGTAATTTCTGTTCAAGACCCCGAGGCTCAAGTCCACTTGAGGAATCTGAGCATCGATCGGTCCGTAGAAAATCCCGTATCCGCCACGAATCACCATCTTATGGTCCTTGAACGGATCCCACGCAAAAGAAATGCGCGGCTCTACGTCGCCGTAATACGTGTTCAAGGGCTCAAATTGCGAGTCGATTTCGTATCGAAGGCCGTAGTTCAGCGTGAAACTCGGCGTGATCGCCCAGGAGTCCTGCGCGTAGACGCCCGTCAGGGGCCGCGTATAGGCAGGGTAATCGGGGTTGCCGAAGCCTTGCTCATACAACTGCGGCAGTCCGAGGGAAGCTGCCTGCAGTGAATCTATGGTTGCCGGGCTAAGCGCAGCCGAAAGTCCGCAGGCCGCCGGCACGGCCAAACAGTCGCTGAGGATGCCCCCGGGAAGCGACCCGAAGACAATTCGTCCCGGGAAGTATGTATGTGACTCCGTGTGATTCCCTCGCAGCAACTCGGAACCGCCGAACGCCAATGTGTGGTGGCCATGGACGAGCGTCACGTTGTCCGCAATTTCGGTGCGGCGCAGGATCGAGTAGTTCGGCAAGAAAATGTTGGTTCCCAGGTTGTTCGCGAAGCCGGGAATTTGAAGTCCTACCTCTGCTGGCTCGTTCGGGACCACATTAAGGCTGTTGTAATCCCACTGCACGCGGAGCTCGTTATGAGTTGTCGGGTTGAATTCGTGATACCACGCGCCCGTAATCGTGTCGTCGTAGGTACGGATCGAACTTCCCGCCGAAAATCCCGTCAGCGATTGCACGTCGGGATTTTCCTCGAGGTCGTGTCCAAACCTGTATGACAACGCAAGCTGGTTCGCATTGTCGATGCGGTGATCGAGGCGCCCCGATGCCAGGTATTCCCGCGTGTTGTAGTTGAATACTCCCCCGTTGTTCTCGAGTTGGGTGATCAGGAATTTGTTGATCGCGTTTTGGAGTGTGCCCGGCAGTCCCGTGATGGGACTGACCGTCAAGCCGGTTTCGAGCGCGCCCGCACAGGTCTGTGCGTTCAGGAATGTGATTGTCCCGTTCGGGTTATTGAGGCACGGAACCACTGGATTCGCCGGTTCCGTCGCGAGCGCCGTGACGGTGGCTTGTTGCGCGAACCTCGGATCGCTCGTCGGGAATGGATTCGCCGCCGCCAGCGGATTCGGCCCGGCGAAAATCGAACTGCTCGTGAGCAGAGGAACTGAATTCTGTGAGTTTTGCAGCAAACCTTCGAAAGCCGCAAACAGGAAGGTCTTGTCCTTCTGAATGGGGAATCCCGCCGTGCCGCCGTACTGATACCGGCTCAACCCGTTCTTTATCGGCGCGCCGACCGAAGTGAAATTGAAGTTGCTGAACGTCGGGTCCGGCGCCAGCGCCGGGCTGAAAGCGAATGGATCGCGCGCATCCATCGCATCGTTCCGAAAATAACTGTAAACCGTGCCATGCAAGTCGTTGGTCCCCGACTTCGACACGATATTGATCGACGCGCCGCTCGCCCCGCCCAGGTCCGCGGAGTAATTGCTGCGGTTCACCTGGAACTCTTGGACGGCGTCCTGGCTGATCGTCAGGCGGACGCCGCCCGAGTCATCGAGCGCTTCCCCGCCGTCCACCGTCACGCTGTTTCCCCGTCCGTTGCTTCCATAGAACGACAGCCCGCTCTGAGGCGTTTGCTTCACGCGAAAGTCCTGATCGTCCGCCAGCCTTGTGGAGTTGGAAACGCCGGGCATCAGCAGCGTGAAAGTAAGGTAGTCGCGGCGGTCGATTGGAAGGTCGGTGATGTAATCCTCGGTCAGTGTATTTGCCTGGCTGCCACGTTCCGTGTCCACCACAGGCGGCGCTGCGCTCACTTCCACTTGCGCCGAAGTGCCGGCAACCTTCATCTGAAAATCGATCAAAGTCGTCGCTCCGATTGTGACGACCACGCCTTTCTGCACCTGCGTCTGAAAACCGGCGTTCTGGGCTGTTAGGTCATAGCTCGCGGGAGCCAGTCCGGTCAGATGGTATTCGCCGTTCGCATTGGTCGTTGCCGTATACCGGAGTCCCTTCGCGGCTTGCACGGCAACGATGCTCGCGCCGGGAATCACGGCGCCTGAAGGATCGATAACCGCTCCTCTGATATCGCCGGAAGCGCCGACGCCCTGCGCTCGCGCTACTCCTCCTAAGATCAAAAGTGCAACAAGTATCGCCGCGATTTTCCTCATGGATGATCCCCTATGCCAAGCATGGGCCGCTTCTTGAATGTTGCGAGTTGAGTGACGAAAGCTTGGAAGTCGAAAGGTAGAATTTTCGCGGAGAGCTTGCCGTTCGGACAAACACACTTCAGGCAGACTAAGCCTGACACATACAGCAGATTGCGCGGCCATTCCCCCCAAAACAGAGGATCGCATGACGATCCCCCTTCCCTGTCTGGCAGGGACAGTAATCCAGCGCTTTATCCGCAGTCAACTGAATACTTGAAGATGATGTGGTGGGGGTGTAAAAGCTTCAGTCGCTGGCGTGAGCCGCTTTTCGCTCGAAATCCGCAAACTTCCGTCCGGATTCGGCCAGTTCCTTCAGCAGCGGCGCGGGTTCCCACAGCACGCCGTGCTGCTGATGAAATTGGCAAACGCGGTCGTACACCTTCTTTAATCCGACCGTGTCCGCGTACCACATCGGCCCGCCGCGGTAGGCAGGAAAGCCGTAACCGTTCACGTAGATTGTGTCGATGTCGCCCGCGCGCAGCGCGTAGCCCTCTTCCAAAATCCGCGCGCCTTCGTTCACGAGGCAATAGAGCTCTCGCTCCACAATCTCTTCCGCTGAAATCTGCCTTTGCGGAATGCCCGAATCTCCGATCCATTTCTTCAGCAGCGCCGGAATCTCCGGATCGGACGACGCGCGCCGCTCCGCATCGTATTTGTACCAGCCCGCGCCCGTCTTCTGCCCCAGTCGGCCCATGTCCACGAGCCGGTCTTCGACGAACGGCTGCCGCGCGCCCGGCTTCTCGAGATGCCGGTATTCCTTGCGGATTCGGTACGCCACGTCGAGCCCGCCGAGATCGCCGACGGCCAGTGGTCCCATCGCCATGCCCCAATCCGTCAGCGCCTTATCGACCGCCTCTGGTGCGGCGCCCTCCTCGACCAAAAACTGCGCTTCGCGAATGTACGGCAGGAACATCCGGTTGCCCACAAACCCGCGGCAGTTCCCCACCAGCACGCCCACCTTGCCCAGCTTCTTTGAGAGCTGCATGCACGTGGCGATCACGTCTTTCGCGGTCCTTCGCCCGCGCACGATTTCGAGCAGCCGCATCACGTTCGCCGGGCTGAAGAAGTGCATCCCGATCACGGCCTCGGGCCGCGAGGTCGACGCCGCAATCTCGTCGATGTTCAGCGTCGACGTGTTGCTCGAAAGAATCGCGCCCTTCTTGCAGACGCGGTCGAGCTGCGCGAACACTTCCTTCTTCAGCGGCATTGTCTCGAACACCGCCTCGATCACCATGTCCGCCCCGGCAAAATCGTCGTAGCTGAGCGTCGTCTTGATCAGTTTCATCCGCTCATCGACGTATTCCTGCGTGAACCGCCCGCGCTTCACCGACATCGCGTAATTCTTCTGAATCGTCGCGACGCCCCGGTCGAGCGCCGCCTGGTCCGCATCCTTCAGCACGACGGGAATCCCCGCATTCGCGCACACCATCGCGATTCCGCCGCCCATCGTCCCCGCGCCCACAATCGCCACTGAATTCACGGGAATGATCGGGGTGTCCTTCGGTATGTCGGGAATCTTTGGAACCTCGCGCTCGGCAAAGAAGATGTGGATTTGCGCCTTTGACTGGTCCGAGTAGAGACACTTGTCGAAAAGCCGCCGCTCTTCTTCGCAGCCCTTCTCGAACGGCAGCTTCGTCGCCGCCTCGATCGCGTCGATCGCCGCCAGTTGGCACATCTGATTGCGATACTTCTTGCGGGCCCCTTCTCGCGCGGCCGCGAAAACCGTTGCGTTCTGTTCCGCCGTACCGAGCTTGTCGCTTCGCTCGCGCGTCTTCGGAATCGGTTTCGCCGCTATCTCGCGCGCAAACGCAACCGCTCCCGCCAGCAAATCGCCCTCAATCACACGATCGATCAATCCGAACTGCGCCGCTTCCTTGGCGCTTACCGGCTTGCCCGTCGTGCACATCTCGATGGCCCGCTCGACGCCGATCAGCCGCGGCAGCCGCTGCGTCCCGCCTGCGCCCGGAATGATGCCAAGGTTCACCTCCGGCTGCCCAACGCGCGCGTCCGACGCGGCGACGCGATAGTGGCACGCCTGCGCCACCTCCAGCCCGCCCCCAAGCGCGTTCCCATGAATCGCCACCACCACCGGCTTCCGCGAATCCTCGATCTTCAGCAGGAGCGGCAGGATGCCGATGTCGTCCCGCCTCTGCCCCGACGTCAGCTTGACGAACTCCTTGATGTCCGCCCCCGCGATGAATGTCCTTCCCCCGCCAATCAGCACCGCCGCTTTCACGCTCGGGTCATTCTGCATCTGCTCGACGGTCGCCACGATTCCTTCCGGCACGCCCGGGCTCAGCGCGTTCACCGGCGGATTGTCGATCGTGATGACAGCGATGTCCTGCTCTTTGGTTAATCGAATGAAGTCACTCATGTAAGTTGATTTCTCCGGGCCGAATAGTAGTGCGTGCCATTCGCGTCGTGCAACGAATTTCGAGCGGGCGGATCTTTCGGAGCGCTGCTCGCCGACCGCGTCATTCTGAGCGGAGTGACCGGATTGCCTTTTCCGTTCCGGTGACGCCGGAACGTCCGGTCACGCAGTCGAAGAATCTCTCTTCAACCTACTCTTTCCCCGCACGCTCCAGCTCACAAAATCTGCACGACCGGCGCCCCGCCAGACAAGTTCACCACCGATAGCCGCGCCGCGGCGTTCCGCGCCATCGCGTAAATACTCTTCGCGCCCGGCGCATCCTCCCCGAGCGACGCCACCGGCCTCCCCGTGTCCCCGCCGATGCGAATCTGCGGATCGATCTCGATCTCGCCCAGAAACGGCACCTCGAACATCCTCGCCAGCCGCTCGCCCTCGCCGTGCCCGAACACATCGATTTTCCCGTTGCAATGCGGGCACGAAAAATAACTCATGTTCTCGACGATCCCCAGAATCTCGACGTGCACCTGCCGGAACATCTCCACCGCCTTGCGCACGTCCGCCAGCGCCACCACCGACGGCGTCGTCACCAACACCGCTCCGCTCACCGACACCGTTTGAATCAGGCTCAGTTGCACATCGCCCGTCCCCGGCGGCAAATCCACCACCAGATAGTCGAGCGTTCCCCAGCGCACGCTCCGCAAGAATTGTTGCATCACGCTGTGCAGCATCGGCCCGCGCCACACGAGCGGCTTATCTCCCGGATTCAGCAGCCCCATCGAAATCATCTTCACGCCGTATGCCTGAACCGGGATGATCGTCTTCTCATCGAGCATCTTGGGCTGCTCGATCGTCCCCAGCATCACCGGGACGTTCGGCCCGTACACGTCCGCGTCCAGCAACCCGACCAGCGCGCCCATGTTCTTCAGCGCGATCGCCAGATTCACGGCGACGGTCGTCTTTCCCACGCCGCCCTTGCCGCTCGCCACCGCGATCAGGTTCTTGACGCCCGGAATCGGCGCCTTGTCCTGCATCCGCTTGGCCTCCGGCACTGATGCGTCAAATTTCACATCGACCGAAGTCACGCCCTGCACTTTCGCAAGCGCCGCGCGCACATCTTTCTCAATCGTCTCGCGCAAGGGACACGCCGGAGTCGTCAGCATCACCAGCAGCGACACGTTTCCCCCGTTTACCTGGACATTCTTCGCCATCCCCAGCGTGACGATGTCCTTGTGCAGCTCGGGGTCCATCACCCCGCGCAGCGCTTCCATCACCGCCGATTCATTCGCTCCCGCCATCGCGCCTTTCAACCTCCTCGGATTCGCGGCCGCGCATCTAGCCCTCTCGCAGCCCACGGCGCAATCGCTAATCATAGACTTCCCGCGCGAAACCAGCAACCACGCCGCAGCGACGTTAAGCTCGCAACGTCGAGTCCGAAGCAATGAGCGCCAAACCGTTTCGTGTGCCGGACCTCCAAGTCCGAACTATTGCGACTGACCGGCGGTCGCTTTCCGGTGGAAGCTCAGGGCTTTAGCCCTGCGAGAAAGAACGCCTGGAAGGGTCGAACCTATGCGCAGCCTCACCCGCAGCAAGTAGTCGAGTTGGCAGGCTCGGACAACAGCACGGAAAGTGAAACCCGAGCTTCCCGCGCTTTAGTTGCTGCTCATGTACCGCGAGGCAAATTGCAGGAAGGCGGGCCAATTCGGCCCGTCGGTGTGTCCGCCTTCATGTTGCCGAAACGCCAGGTCACCTGTCATCAGTGAAGTTCCGATCGGCGGCATCTCCGCGGTTCCGAGCCCCTTCTTGCCGAGGAGTTCGTACACCGGCCCAGCGGCTACCTCGGCCATGAACTGGCCTTTGTCGTCCACCCAGCCGCCCTCCACTTGCGGCGAGCCGCAACTGATGAACACAGGGCGCGGCGCTGCCAATGCGATCAATTCATGCGCGTCCACGGGCAGATCATTCGGAGTCAGCGGCCCTGCATATTTCAGAAAGTTTCCTGCCATCCAGTGGTATTCGCTAGCTGCGGCCAGATTCTCAACCGTTTCACCGAAATTGCGCCGCAGCAATTTCGCGCCTCCGGCCCCGGACGACCCGATCAGCGCGATCGCGAAGCGCTGGTCGTAGGCCATCGTGACGAGCGCGGCCTTGCCATAGCGCGACAGTCCCTCGATCCCGACCCGCTTCGCATCGACTGCCCTCTCAGTCTGCAAATAATCGAGCAGGCGGCTGGCTCCCCAGGCCCACGCCCGCAGCGCTCCCCAATCGTCCAGCTTGCGCGACTGCCCTTTGTTGCACCGGCCGATGATTCCTCGTGTGAGTCCGCCGCCATTGTCGTCTTGATAGCTCGTGGGAATGATCACCGCGTATCCCCAGCCCTTCGCCAAAACCTGCTCTTGCCATGTGGGACCGGGCGGAGGCGGCGGAAACTTCTGCCCGCGAGCCTCCAGATGTTCGCGCAACCGGCGCATCACCGCGGGGTCGAGCCCGAATTCCATCATCACCGGCACACGGCCGCTGCTCTCCGCCGGAGTCGTCAGGCTCGCCTGAATGTCTACCGACATCGCTGGATACGACGAGTTGTCAACATGTCCCACGAGCTTCTTCGTAATCGCGGCCACACCGCCGATTGTTTCACGCGTGCTGCTTGCCACTTCCCAATTTACGTTCGGCGTCTGTTTCGGCACGCGACCGTAAATCTCGCGGTCGAAATCTTCCACGATCTGCGGCCGCCGCTGCGCCCACCAAATCTCCACCGTTGTGACTCGCTTTCCGTTTCTTAGCACCAGCGGGTCCGGCAGCTTCGGATATGGATTGGCCTTCGATTCGTCGTAATTCGCGGCGCGGGCCGAGGCTGGGTCGGAGTCTGCTCCGGGCCGAAGGGAGGCAATGTGCAGTAAGTCCAGCAGGCGCTGATGGTCTTGCTCTGCCGTCAGCTCTGCCGGCGGAGGCGAGACGGCCGTCTGGGGCGGCAGGGCAAGATCTGCGGTGCATGCAAGCAAGCCAATAACGAGCGTCGCGACGGTCACACCTGCACGCACTGAAATCGCTCGCATATCGCGCACCTGCGCCTCCCACCTTACAGCGCCGCCGCTAGTAAGGAGCCCTGCCGCTCGGTCGTCTATCTGGGTGTGACTAGACCACACCGACGCGTGCCCACCCTTCGCTACGCGAAGGCCGGGAGACCATCAGTATGCACGAGGTGAGTCTTACTTCGAGTCGTTCGCCTGTTTCAAAGCGCTGCTCGCATACTGCCGGCACCTGTCCTGCATCCCGCCGGCGATCTGCGCGCAGCGATTAAAGGCGTCCGCGGCCTCTTTGAACTGGCTCAAGTTTTCGTAGTCGGCGCCCAAGACGAAGAGATCAGTCTGATCCGGATTTGCTTCGCCCGGGATGGCAAGCTGGAGTTCTTTCGCGGATTCGTCGTATTTCTCGCGGCGAAAGTAGATGAGGCCAAGCCCGCTGTGCGCCACCGCTGTTTCGCCTGCTTTGAACTGAGCGAATTGCTCATCGGGGAGGGCCTCCGGCTTCACCATCTTGCTGATCACATCGAGGGCATGCCTTTCATCCGATTCCGCCTTGTCCAGCTTCTTGTCCGCATCCGGCTCATCCGGCGTGAATGCACGCGGAATCACCCAGCCGGTCAAGGCCAGCAAGTGCACGTCGTCTGGGAAAAGCGAAAGCCCCTTGTCGGAATACGTGTAGAAGCTTGCGAGGTCCTTTTTATCGTAATACGTCTGACTAAGCTCTTCGTACACCGATTCGCTGTAGCGGTCCCCCGGGTATTTGGCCAGAAAAGCATTGCCCAGCTTGATCTTCTTGTCCGCGTCCGTGGCTTTGTGAAATGCCTGATACGATGCCTCTTCTCTCGGATCGCCCAGACCCTGGCGCAAATATTTGTCCTGTATTTCCTCGCTCGCGCGAGTCGAGTCCAGTCGCGTGAGCTGGTTGTCCGACGGGTTACTGGTAGGTGGCCCAGCTTGCGCGCTCGAAACCGCCGGAAGAAATAGGCCTGCTAAAAGCAGCCCGGCCGCCAGCCACACCCACCGATTCATGCAAATTGGTCTCATGGTTCCCCCCAACATTGGTGTCCCGACGACCTCCGCGCCACCCTGCACGAAAACCTACAATGTAGAATGATATACCCGAACGAAGAGCCTTGTCTTGCCGGTAACCCGCGCCCGGGCTTGCGTGACCGGGATATCTTGCCCGATCGGAAAAAGGTAAAGTAGCGTTCGAGCATCGTGTCCCGCCTTGCGCCGGGCCCGAACCGAGGAATCGAAAGGATCGCCGAGACACTGCTATGGAAACGCACCCTTCGCAGAAGACACTCGCCGCGTCGATGATGCTGCTGTTCATTGCTGTCGCTGCCCACGGCGCGCCGCGCCACAACCAGAATGCGGCCAGCGCACCCGACGCGCGGACAGCTTCCGCCAGTTCTCCGCAAACCGCGCAGCCCCCGGCAGACCTTGGTTCCGTCTCGGGTAACCTATACACAAACGATTCCCTCGGAATGGCCTATGAGTTCCCGAAAGGTTGGTTCGTTGACCGCGCCTGGATCGAGGCCCAGAACAAGCCGGTGGACTCTGGGCCACGGCCTACCGATCCCGACGAAGCCGCGAAATACGATTCGATGGTCGCAATGAAGCAAGGGACCCACGCGCTGCTGGCAGTCTCCGAACGCGGCGGGGATACCGCGAGTGACAGCGGCCCGAGAATCCAGTTGAGCGTGAGTCCTGTATTCGACAACAAGACCGGCGGGGACATTCTGACCGGGATGAAATCGGTGTACGGGCACATGCGCTTGATTCAGATCGAGGACGATCCTGCGGACGTTACCTTTGGCGGCCAGATCTTTTCGCGGATGGATATGCGGTTGTTGGATGTGATTCTGCGTGGCGGCGCGGGATTTCAATCCGCCATCATCGGAGTCCGCAACGGGCGGTATCTGCAGTTCCTGATCCTCGCGAACTCGCAGGAGCAGCTCGATTCGCTCGTTCACTCGCTCGATTCACTGCGATTCAAGTGACAACTTAGCGTCGCAGGCCTTGCCCGTAAGCGGCCTTGTACCACTCCCACGTGCGCTTGAGGCGTTCGCGCCACCCTGCACGGAAGCCCACAGCAGTGAATCATATGCCCGAACGAAGAGTTTCATCCTCTGCGGCCATCCGCGTGGGACCGATGGCACGGCCGGGCGGCTGAGCGGGGCATAGCTGTGGGAATTCGTGAACGTCACCGTCAGGAACGAGTACTGTGTCGAGGTCTCCGTCAGCCGTCCCATGTGACGAGGATCGTCATCCTGAGCGGAGTCACGCGCATCTGGTTTTTGCGCATTCTTTTCCGTGCGACGCGTGACGCAGTCGAAGGATCTCTCTTAGCCGTGCGATGCCGGAGAGTTCCCTCGCAAAAGGTGCTCGGGACAAACTCCGCTGAACCCGTAGGTCCCGGTCGGATCGTTCACCTGCGAAACTTTGCCGACTAGGTCATACGTGTATTCGACGCTCGTCGTGTCTGGATACGTCTTCTGCGTGAGCCAATTCGGCGCGTCGTAGACATATTGGATCGTCTGATTCTTCCGATCCGCTTTGCTGGTGAGGTTGTTGTCCGCGTCGTACTGGTAGGTTTCGACCAGGCTCGACGGGAACGTGGTCTGCGTCACCCGTTGTCATTCCACGCCGATGACCTCTCCGGCCTTGATGCTCTCGATGGCGTCGTCGAAACTCTCTTTCCTAATGTCTGGCGCAAGAAGGAGAGACGATGGGTATTTCTTTCGGGAGAAGATAATCGTCGCATCACGATACTTCAGAAGAAGAGGAAGCATCCGCTTTCCCCGAACCGTAACCTCGTGGAGCAAGTCGGAGTTGGTCGATTCTCCAAGATAGAAGCTCATGAGAACGACTAGGGCTTCGTCACTGGTTTTCGTCTTCGTCTGAGACAGTTCGCCCGTCAGCTTCGCAATTTGCCAGAAGGCAGCGTTCTGGCGTTCGCCCTGGCTCGCCTGCGCTATTTCACATTGGTCGATAATCGGCTTCACCTTTTCTTGGACATCCATTGGCGGCGTCACCGTCCTCGTAGAACCAGTCGCCTGCCACGCAAAAATAAGAACTAGGATGAGGGTTTTCATTGAACGTTTGACAGCGGGTCGGACGGCAATCTCAAGGACACAGTCGATTCATTTGCGCTCGTCCATAGGAGCACCACAGCTAGTGCCAACCGTGGAAAGAAAGATTAGTTGCTTCAATTCTTTCCGCGGCACACTGCGACCGACTAAGTCATGGAACGTATCAGTGGTAAGAAAGTGCAAGACGGAATCACCTTGCATGGCATCTGCAGAAGGATGCGCTTCAGGGCTGGGTTCATCAGCCAGCGGGAACAAATTTATCACCAAGTTTTTGCCAGCAACTTTCCATGTCCCCCCGGGCGAAGCGGCGCTTCTTAGAGACACCGGTCCATACTGTTCCGTAACGGCATCCATCAACTCTTCCATGGAAACATCCTTGTCGTACAATGCAATGATACCGTTAGGGCATGGGTCATCCCCCAATCGTTCAATGGTTACACGCCACGGGGCATTGGCACCGGGTCTTGCGCCGACGGTGGACCACATCTGCGCGCACTCTCCGAAACGGCATTTAAGCAATTCTGCATTGGGCAGAATAACTCTGCTTTGCTCCGCATGATGGGAAGGCTGATGACACGCGATCTGCATTCCGCTCACAAACACCGCAGTCAGCACAAAAGTGATGTGGCGTCGTTTCATTGTTTCTCCGCTCATTTACCTGGAAGTCATCGGCAAATTTTCTTCTCCGACATATCACCTGTGCGCATGGCACTCCACGCGCTTTCCCCGAAAGGAGCACCGGAGCAATTGCGGGTGCCGCATTCTTTGCCGGTTTAGCAAAGAGCGCGCAAGGCTCAAGATCGCACCAGGGTCCCTCCACCGAGCCGAGAAGCCGCTCGTGGTTCGTCACTGGTTACCGGTCATGAGTCACTACTTCTCGTATGTCGCCTTGTACCATTCCCACGTGCGCGCAAGGCCCTCTTCGAACATCACGAGCGGCGTGTAGCCGAGTACCTTCTTGGCCAGAGAAATATCCGCCTGCGAGTCTCGGATGTCGCCAGTGCGCGGAGGATCGTATTTCACCTGCAGTTTCTTGCCGGTAATCTTCTCGAGCAGCTTCACCACCTGATTCAGTGTGATTCGCGCGCCAGTCCCTCCGTTGAAAACTTTCCCGGAGGCGCCGCTGGCCTCGCACGCGCGCAGCGTCTCATCCACCACGTTGTCAACGTACGTAAAATCGCGCGTCTGCTCGCCGTCTCCATAGATCGTCAGCGGCACGCCCTGGATCGCCGCGAGCATGAACCGCGAGAGCACTCCCGAATACTGCGATGTCGGGTCCTGCCGCGGCCCAAACACGTTGAAGTACCGCACCGACGCATTCTCGAGTCCGTACACGCGCCCGAACACCTGCGCGTAGAGCTCGCCCACATATTTCGTTACGCCGTACGGTGAAATCGGCTCCGGCTGCATCGTCTCCACCTTCGGCTGCGTTGGAGTTTCGCCGTATGCCGAAGAGGACGCCGCGTACACCACGCGCCGCACCTTCGCGTCCCGCGCCGCTACCAGCACGTTGAGCGTCCCATCGATGTTGACGCGATTCGTCTCGATCGGATCGACCACAGATTTTGGCACGGACGTCCGCGCGGCCAGATGGATCACGTAGTCCGCTTTGTGGCACGCGGCTTGCACCTCGGCCAGATCCACGATGCTGCCTGCGCGAAAATCGATTTTCGTCCGCACGCTCGCGAGATTGCCCTCGTTTCCAGTGGAGAGATCGTCGAGCACAGCCACTTCCTGCCCGCGCCGCACGAGTTCATCGACGATATTCGAGCCGATGAAGCCTGCTCCTCCCGTCACCAGGTAGCGCATCTCGAAACTCCTCCTCTGCTGGGAAAAGCGGCTAGCAAACTGGCGTGTGAATTGAGCAAGAAACCTCGTGATGGGATGATTGTGTTGGGCGTTTCAGGTACGCTTGAATATAGCCCGCTGCGTTGCGTGCGGGCAAGAATCTGCTCGGCGGCTGATGTTCCAATCGGCGGCCGTCACAACCGAAATGCATCTCGAGAAAACAACGAACGATCGGCGCCAGCGGCGGTATCGCAAACTCGCGGCGGCATCTCTGATAGCGCTGCTGCTCGGACTCTTTCCCGCGATTCACGCATTCTCCCTCATCGCTCTCGCCGGTCAGCCCCAGCAACACACGGCGACGAAGTCAAAACTCGCTCCCATGCCCGCTTCGAAAGAACAGCTGATGCCGTTTCGCACCGGCGAGACGCTCAACTATCGCGTCTCCTGGTCCGCGTTCTCGAACGCCGCGTCCCTGCAGCTCAGCGCGCCCGAGCGCCGCGACATTTTCGGCTGGCACGCCTGGCACTTCCGCGGCGAAGCGCACACCCTCAGCCCCGTTCGCTCGTTCATCACGATCGATGACCAGCTCGACTCCTACACCGACGCCTTCACGCTCGAAAGCCGCCAATACGAAACGCACCTCAACGAATTGGGCAAATCGACGAACGAAATCCAGCGCCTCACGCCGACCGGCCAGCGCTCGCGCGCGCCGGCTCCCATCGTCATGGTGCTGCCGGGGACGCGCGACCCCCTCGGCGCGCTCTACACGCTCCGCGGCGTCGATTGGCAGCGCACGCATGAAGTCCGCGCGCCGGTTTACGACGGCCACAACGTCCTCGACATGCGCGCCGCTCTCGAAAGCGCCGGCGAATCCGTGAAGGTTCCCGCAGGCGCGTACATGGCCTCGCGCGTTTCGATCCGCGTGTTTCAGAACCAGAAGGAACTCGACGCGATCCACCTCACCATGTGGATCGCATCCGATTCCGCGCGCACGCCCGTCCAGATGGAGGCGGACCTGCCCTTCGGCAGCCTCCGCGCGGAGCTCACTTCAGCAACTGAATAACGGTGTCATTCCGAGCGGAGTCGCGCGTCCTCACCCTCGCCACTGCGCAGCACCTGTGTGGCCCCCAGGTCGACGGTAGAAAGGGCTCCCAAGGCTCCGGTGAGGAGCGCTTGGGAGATCAGTCGAGCCTGGGGATTAGGCGCGCGACGAAGTCGAGGAATCTCTCTTCCGGTTGCTTTGGCTAAAGCGGTCCTGCAGGGGCACTGCTCAGGCTAGTTTTCCGGCACGACCCAATCGTCGGGAGGAAAATCGATCTGCCAAAACGATGGGCACGGCTCGGTGAACTCGACGCCCATCTGAATCTTCCCGGCCGCCGGGTTTCCCAAATAGACCACGCGGCAATCCATCGACTTGTGGGTGGCCTTGTTGTCGACCGTGATCCGCTGCCCCGCCAGCACCTTCGCGGCCAGCGAAATCAGCGCGCCGTGCGCATTCACGACGAGCGTGCGCGTCTCCTCGTCGAAGTTTTCGTTTTCCCTGGTCTTGCCGCTGACGTGGATCGGCACGCTCAGCAGTACGCGCATGCTCCGGCGACGCCCAGGGTCCAGTTGCAGCTCTTGCTTATCGAGCGTTGACTTGGTCGGTGCTCCCATGACGCGCACGATAAAGCCCTGTTGCGCTACGGCGCAATAGAACCATGGTCCTACTTGCCCATTTTGGTAAACAGCCGCAGTGGGACTTAACCCCAGCAGAATCTTAGCATTGCACGACTTTTTCGCGCCCCTTCTTCACCCGCCGCGTCGCATTGCGCGTGTCCACCACCAGCTTCGCGCTTTTCACGATGACGTCGTAGTTGTAGCTCGAATGATCGGTCGCAATCAGCACGCAGTCGTAGCTCGCGAGCTTTTTCGGCGTCAGCTCCACCGACCGCTTGTTCGAAAAGTCGTAGTGCCGCATCTTGAAGAGCGCCGGAAAGTAGGGATCGTTGTAATCGACCTTCGCCCCGCGCGCCGTCAGCAGCTCCAGCAGCTTCAGTGACGGCGATTCGCGCAGATCGTCCACATCCTTCTTGTACGCCACGCCGAGCAGCAGCACCTTCGCGCCCTTGACGCTCTTTTCCCGCTCGTTCAGCGCCGCGCCCAGCGCGCTCACCACGTGGTACGGCATCTCCGTGTTGATTTCGCCCGCCAGCTCGATGAACCGCGTCGCGAAATCGTATTCGCGCGCTTTCCACGACAAATAATACGGATCGACCGGAATGCAGTGCCCGCCCAGCCCCGGTCCCGGATAAAACGGCATGAACCCGAACGGCTT